>Ga0315899_10000044_pt1 | contig 172788 bp, 148 predicted proteins | sample LakEriMetagenome_2_FD_203518 | JGI IMG/M metagenome (GOLD analysis project Ga0315899, IMG submission 203518) | Freshwater fungal communities from buoy surface, Lake Erie, Ohio, United States - Buoy 4 MA112 | ecosystem: Environmental > Aquatic > Freshwater > Lake | place: USA: Lake Erie, Ohio...
TGACACCCTCGCGGCAGCTCCGCTTCGCACCGTTGCCCTAGCGATGCGGCTCGCTCGCAGGGTCACCGGGCTTCTTGAACAGAGGATTTGAGGTTCGGCTTCGCGAACTCAAATCCTTAGAAGGTTCTGCCTTCCTGGTTTCCGGAAAGACGACAGGACGCACGCGGCCTTTGCGATGCCGAAAGGTACGGCGACAAATCATCTCAAGTGCCGAATATGCCTGTTTCTCGATCTCGACCATCAACTCTGTCCCGCCATCGATTATCCGAATCTCTGCGCACCCGAAACAAACCAGCATTTGAACTATTCCGTGATCAGTCACAAGTCGAATGTTCACGTCCGGATGAAAGCCGCCGCAAAACTTACCGCCTGCATACGTGTCAAACGATCGGTAGTCGGTGACGGTCTGCATGATCGACAGCTCATCATCCTTATCTAGTTCGATCGGCTGCTCGAAAAAGAAATGCTTGTCGACCTGAATCATTGCTGGTCCGTTGGGGGCTGGCTTGGGAAGCTCCATCGCCTTACGTTCAAGCCCCTCCAGAACGGCGACAGACTTGATTGCCCGAAGCTTCTTAAGGATGGGAAGGAGGCTGGTCAGGTGATCGACATCTCGGTCAAGCTGGCCTTCCGACTCAGTTTCTTTCCACTCACGGAACAGTTGGGCGAGGATTGCCTGTTGGGGCTGGGTTAGTGCGTCACGAACTGCTTGGGCGTGGGACGCTTTTAACTCTGCAATCGACTTGTCCAGGGCATCTCGCGACTCGACCAATGCGTTTCGCGCATAGAAATAGGGATCGCCGATCGTGGTCAGGGTCATTTGCTGCGACTCGGACAGCTCGAGCTTGTCGTCATGAAGTGTCACGACCTCGTGGAGTTCCCATTCCGCAGCGGGGCAAGCACAACTGATCGCTACGATCCAGACAATCGCCAAGTCACGACACATGGGCACCTCCGCTTCCTATGCTGCCTTCATGGCAGAACGGCGGCAATCAGCGGCTCGCGACCTTGGACTTTCCATCAGGACCGATTTTATCGCGAGTCCGCTGCATTGCCTTGTTCGACCAGATTTGTCAGTCGGCTCCTAAATCTCTGACGAGATGTGCTGCTCGCGTCACCTCGGCGGGTTGGACACCGAGCTGCTCGACGACGATGGCCCTCAGTCTTTCCCACACATCTGTCTCATTGGGAGACTCGCCACGCTGACGAATCGCTTGAACAATATGCGCGTGCATTTCACCAAGCACCGCGAGCTTCGCTGCATCGGCCTCCGCGAGCTCGATGCCGAACTCGTCCTCGACGGCCATGATCAACTCAACGGTGCTCAAGCCCATAGCGTGTTTTCGGTCGAACTCTTAATTATACGGTTCCGTATAAACGCTGCTTGTTGCCGTATAACGCCAAGGAACGATGGCCACGCGCCGGGGTGGAAGGTCCTGTGCCACAGGCGGTTGTTGCACGAGGAGCAGCGGCAACGCCGTTGCGTTAAGAAGTTTAGAAGCCGTATAGCGTTGACGCAAGTCGGAATGTGGTTGCGGGCGGTCTGGCGAATCTGGGCAGGGCCGCTCGGCCCGGTATGACTCGGGCGGACCGAACGTCGAGAGGTCTACAGCCGCGATGCATGCACCGCGTTCTCAGCGCGCCGATCCCCGGCCCGCGCGGCAGGATCGGGGGAAATTGGTCCTTCCGGGAACCTTGTGGGTCAGGAGCCCAGAAGGGAGTGTTCCTGCCATGTCGCCGGGCTGTGGAAGCAAGCGCAGGCATGGATGCCGAAGCGCAGCGGACATGCAGTGAACGGAGGGCCGGAGGCCCGCAGAGAACGGCCGGTGACGTGGGAGGGGACGCCCCCGACCCACGGAAAAGCCCGATGGACCTGTTGACACTCATCGTCGCTGAATCCGTGAGAGGTTGCCCATGCCCTGAGAGGCGGCGTTGCTGGCAAGTGAAGGCAGGAAGCCGTAAACGCAACCAGCATCGAGTGAACGAAGACCTGGAGGGCCGCAGTGAACGTCCGACGAGTAGGGTATGGGCAACCCCGCACCGGCGGAGCGTTCTGTCAACTATTGGATGCTCCCGGTAGTAATCGAAGCCGGAAGCAATGGTTCGATCGCGACAGCCGCACGGCTTCCCGGCGGATTCTAGTTTTGGATGCGTGGAAGGTATTCCTTTTCCCGGTCGCTCCACGTGTCGTCAAGCCAGCGCAACGGCTTGCCGCGTTGCCAGATCGCCCACGTGTCCCGCGTGCCGCCGTTCGGGCGGCGGGTTTGGATGAGCAATTCCCGGTCGTTTCGCCAGGCGGGCAGCGTGCCGCACTTCGCGTTTCCGGTCGCGGCGACAACCGGGTCGACCCTGCCGGTCGCCAGGTCCACCACCGCCACCGCATTGCTTGCGTGCTCGACCACGGCCGCCCGCGTGCCGTCCGGACTGACGGCGAACGATCCCAAGTTCTCAGGGAGCGCGTTGGCCGCCGTGTTCACCGGCACGGGGGGGGCCTTCGAGTTCACTGCGGCGTCGACGATGTACAGCCGCGCACGGGGCGGAGACTCGGTGTCAGACCGAAACGGCAGCGTCAACTCGGCCGCCGGAACCAGCAGCCGGTCACCTGGCAGGGCAGCGAGCCGCGTGCCGGCGCCCACGGTCGGAAACAGCCCCATCATGAGCGGCGTGTCTTCGCCGGCTTTCATCGTGTCCGGCCCATCGGCCACGAGCGTCTTCCGTCGCAGCGTCTTGATCCCTGCCGGGCCCGAGGCTCCGGACTCAGCGGTGACATAGGCGAGCGACACGCCATCGGCGAGCCACACGGGATTGGACGAGACGTTGTCGGCCACCTCGACCCGCCGCTCGCTTTTCAGGTCGATCGCGACGAGCGAGGGATGCGTCTGGGCAGGTGACATGAAAACCGACTCGAAGGCGTTCGCGCCCCCCAGTCGTACCGCGACCCACTCCCCGCGGGGCGATGCCACGGGGAATGACAGCGGTCGAACCGACCGCAGCAGCGATCGCACCGGTCCGGCTGCCGCACCATTCGCAATCGGCATCACCGACAGGTCCCAGACCTCCATTTTTTCTTTTTGCAACTCACGCCATTCCTCAGCCACCTCGTCGTCGGAGAGGTCCTTCCGATCGCGGGAACCCCGCAAGTCGAGACAGCCGAGACCGTTCGCGCGGATGGCAGCCTGCATGGCATCCCCATGGCGATCACGCGCGCATGCGAAATGGAACACTGCCCACAACTTTAATTCGTCCGTCGGGGGGCGAAAAAAGCCGCCGCCATCCTCGGGCAGTTGATCCATCGCCCGCAGCGTTCGCAGAAGTGCAGGCACGATGCTCGCCGCCGCTTCGATCGCCTGCACCTCCTCCTTGGGAAGCAGCGGCTTCGCTTCGTCCCACGTGGCGACCTCGAGCGCACGGGCGACGACGAGACCCGACCCGTCCGGGAGCCAGCAGACTGAATGAATAGAGCCGTCGAGGATCGGTTTCGTGAGCGCGCCGTCCGGACGCATGAGCCGCAGGCCCGGCCGGCCGTCCACGGCCGCCACGCTGCCGTCCGGTGACCACCAGACCCGCTCTTCCACGACGCAGCCCGACCCCGCCGTCAGCAGGCCGACGAGGGCCAGCCACCACGGCCACCGCAGCGGGCTGGCACCGGGTGATGTTCGACACGAGTCGTGCATGGCAGGCTCCGGGGTGAGGTGGCTGAACCGCGGGATCGGGGCGGTGGATGTAACGAGCCGCGCGGTCATGGCGTGCCCCCAGCCTGGACCGGTTTGAACGTGAATCGGCCTGACTGATCGGTGGCGAGCACGTACCGCGTCCACTGGATCGGCGCGACGGCCGCCGGTTCCGGTTCCGGTCTGCGCTCCAGCGCCGGCTGCCGCGGTCGCCAGGTCATCACCGCCACGACCGCGAGTGATGCCGCCACCGCGCCCACGACCGCCGCGTGCCGGATGCCGTACAGCCCGCGGCCTGCCGGCGCGGGGAGCGACGCACGGCCACCCGCAGCAGCCGCCGCAGAAGCCCGCGGCGTTGCCGGCGCATCGGTCGGCCTCACCGCCGGCGAGACGGCCGGCGGCGCTCCTGCCAACCGACAGGCCCGGCCGACGAGTCCCACTGCCGCGCGGATCCCCACCGCGTCGCGGGCATCATCCGGATGGCCGGCCAGCCAGGCGTGGAGCAGTTCCGCGACGTCGGCAGCAAGTTGTCCACAGGCGTCATCCACGACGAGCGCGTGGAGCGTCTCGCGGCTGATTCGGGGGGCGTGTTCCGGGTCCGGGGCGAAGGTCATGATCGATTCTCGGGGATGGGGTCCTGGTGATGACGGTGATGCGTGACGGACTCGTGCGGGGATGTCAGTCAGCTGGCATGCGCGACCGCAGCAGGGCCACGGCATGATGGATTCGCGAGCGAACCGTGCCGAGCGGAATGTCGAGCCGATCCGCGATCTCGGCATACGACAGGCCGGTGACGAAGCGGAGTTCGAGCACGTCTCGCTGCCGGGGCGGCAGGCGGGCGAGCAGCTCGCGGGCGGCGGCCACGGCATCGTCTGCCGGCGCCGCCTCGACGGCGGCGAGCGTGGCCCCGTCCACGACCGCGGGCCGGCGGGCCTGCTGCCGCCGGGCGGCCATGCCGACGTGCCGCGCGATGCCGAACAGGTAGGCCCGCAGCGACTCCGGCCGTGTGCCGGCGGCCAGCTTCCGCAGCCACTGGAGCACCGACTCGGCGGCCAGGTCGGCGGCCGCGTCCGCATCGGGCTGCTGGCGGGCGAAAAAGGCGACCAGGTCCGCATGGCAGTCATGAAACGTGCCGGCGATCTCGACCCTCTGCTCGTCGCGCATGCACGGATCGCCCGGGGAATCGACCATTGGGGTCATGGGGGTCACAGTCTGCCCGAAGAAGTGTCGCGGGACGGGGAAAAAGTTCACCCGTCCCACTGGGCCAGGCCCGGCACGGGAAACCGGCTGGCAATCGGACCGATCGGCGGGACAATCGGGAATGTCGTGCGCCCCGGCCTCACCGCCCCCGTGGAATCCACTCAGCATGTTCGGCTGGATCGAAACCATCACGCGCCGCCGGTCCGCCATATCGGCCGCCACGTGGCGGGCCGTGAAGCAGATCGAGGACCTCGCTGCGGACATGGAAGGGCTCGACGACGTCGCCCTGCGCCGGCTCGGCCGGGCGCTCTCGTACCGGGCGATGGCCGGCGAGCCGGCCGACACGCTTCTCGTCGAAAGCTTCGCCGCCACCCGCGAGGCGGGCCGGCGCCGGCTCGGCATGCGGCACTACGACGTCCAACTGCTGGCCGGAGTGGCCCTCGTCCACGGCGCGATCGTCGAGATGCAGACCGGCGAGGGCAAGACGCTCGTGGCCACCCTGCCGCTCGTGCTCCACGCCCTGGCCGGCAAGGGGGCGCATCTGGCGACGGTCAACGACTACCTCGCCCGCCGCGACGCCGAATGGATGACGCCGATCTACGAGGCCCTCGGACTCTCCGTCGGCATCGTCGAGTCGCAGATGGACTTCGACGACCGGCGCAAGGCCTACGCCTGCGACGTCACCTACGGCACCGCGAAGGAGTTCGGCTTCGACTTCCTCAAGGATCGGCTGCTCACGCGGCAGCTCGCCGAGGGCCAGGGGGACCTCGCCGCGCGGCTGGGCGGAGAACGGGGAGATGCGTCGACCCGCCCGCTGCAGCGTCCCTACTGGTTCGCACTCGTCGACGAGGCCGACAACGTCCTCATCGACGAGGCGAGGACGCCGCTCATCATCGCCTCCCCGCCGGGGGAGGCGCAAGCGGCTGCCCAGGCGCTGTTTCGCTTTGCCGCACAGGCCGCGACCGGGCTCGAAGCCGACCGCGACTTCGAGAAGGACGTGCAGAAGCAGACCTGCGAGCTGCTCGGGCCGGGCCGGAGCCGGGTGCGGGCCCTCGCCCGGCCGGCGGAACTCGAGGCCACGAGCCTGCTGGCGATCTACGAGGCCGTGGAGCGGGCCCTCCGCGCCCGGCAGTTCTTCAAGCGCGACCGGCAATACGTCGTCCGCGACGGCAAGATCGTGATCATCGACGAATTCACCGGCCGGGCCGCGGAGGGGCGGACATGGCGGGACGGCCTCCACCAGGCGGTGGAGGCCCAGGAGGCCGTCGAGGTCACGGTGGCCTCCGGCCACGCGGCCAGGATCACCATCCAGGACCTGTTCGCCCGCTGGCCGCACCTCGCCGGCATGACGGGGACGATCGCCACCAGCGCCCGCGAACTGGCCCGCACGTACGACGTCGACGTGGCCGTCGTTCCCACGCACCGGCCCGCGATCCGGCGCCGGCTGCCGACCGCGGTCTGCCCCGACTACGCCGACAAGCTTGCCCGCATCGTGGCCGAGGTCGGGGAGATGCACGCCCTCGGCCGGCCGGTGCTGATCGGCACGCGGTCGATCGACAAGTCGGAGGACCTGTCCCGGCTCTTGACGGAGGCGGGGCTGCCGCACACCGTCCTCAACGCCCGGCACATCGCCCAGGAGGCGGAGATCGTCGCCCAGGCCGGGCAACGCGGGCAGATCACCGTGTCCACGAACATGGCGGGCCGCGGCACCGACATCCGGCTCGGCGACGGCGTGGCGGACCTCGGCGGGCTGCACGTCATCTGCACCGAACTTCACGACTCGGCGCGGATCGATCGCCAGCTCGTCGGCCGCTGCGGCCGCCAGGGTGATCCGGGCACGTGGCGGCAGTACCTCGCTTCCGACGACGACATCCTCGTGGCCGGCTTCGGTCCGCGCCGGGCCGGGCGGATCGCCGCGGGCCTGCGGCAGCGTCTGGCCGGCAGTCCGGAACGCGCGGCAGCGGTCTTCCGCAGCGCCCAGAAACGGGTCGAAGCCCGCCATGCCCGGCAGCGGCGCGTGCTCGAATACATCGAGCGGCAGCGGGCCGAGGCCCACGTGCAGATGAGCCAGGATCCTTATCTCGACGCCGCCAGTTGACGGCTGCGACGCGCGGCGTCGATCTCCACCGCTCCGGCCGGTGCCGCGGGGTCGGCTCAGGCGGCCCGCGAGGAGAGCGCGTGCCCACGCACCAGCTGGAAGCAGTCTGTGATGTTCGCAGGATAGGAAAGCGGCAGGCGCAGCCCCGGCTCCTCGCTCCGGTAGTAGAACCGGTTCAGTCCGTCGAACAGGGCAAACTCGTAGCCGTTGCCGAGCAGCAGATCCTCCCACTCGAACCAGGTCGGCTCGTAGGAGTGAATGTCGCAGCCAGGGAGTTTCGGCTTGATCGCCTCGAGCAGGACCACCCGCGGCCGAAACGCCCGCCAATCGCCTCCGAGGAGCACGTCACGTTCCGCACCCTCGACGTCGATCTTCAGAAACTGGACCTCGTCGCCTTCCAGTTCCCGCGCGATCTCGGCCAGGGTCATCATGCGGACGGTGCGGCGCGTCTTGACGAAGCCGAGCCGCGCGACCGCCTGCGGGTCGAAGGTCTCGCGATAGGTCGACAAACCGGAATCGCCCCATTCGAAGAACTCGACCTCGCCGGGGGCCGCTCCGAGAACGGCGTTGACGTTCCAGTCGCGGTACCGGTCGCGCTGGAACTTGGCATGGAACCGCTGCACTGGCTCCACGTTCACTCCCGACCAGCCGCGGTCGTAGAAGTGCTTGGTCACCGAGTCGAGCACGGGATCATACGCGCCGACGTCGATGTAGCGGCCCACCGGCACGTCGTGGAAGACGCGATTGAGGACCACATCCTCGAAGTTCTGGGCGTAAGAGATCATGGCCTGGGGACCTCCGGCGGGGAAGGCTAACAGGGCAACGTCGGGCGACCAAGGCGAGTTTCAGCCTGCAAATGCGGACCACGCGAGCGGGCCGCCGGAGTTGACGGGCCCGGGTGACGTGTGTGAGTCTGCTGCGTGGAGGTTGGCCATGTCCGTCACATCCGATCGCTTTCGGCAGGTGCTGCGCGTCATGTGGGGCGTGGCCGGCATGGCTGCGCTGGCCGTCGCGCCGACGGTCGCGCAGGAATCCGCCGGCGGGCCGGACAATCGGCCGGTCGTCGAGACGCCGGTCGTGGTGGACGGCTCGGCGCCGCCGCCCCCGCCGACCGAGCCGCCGCAGCGGCTGCCGGCTGCCGATGGCACCTCGTCGGTGATCGTTCCCGCACCGGCGCTATCCCCACCTGCTACGGCGCCGACCACCGCGGCGGTGCCTCCGCCTCCGGCCACCGATGCAGCCGCCGACTTGCTCGCCCACGCGTTTGCCGCCCCGGAGCCCGGGCCGGGTGACCGGCCCCGACAGCAGCCACGGCCGCTGCCGTTGCTCGAGGCACTCGATCGGTCCGGCGACCGGGCCCGCCGCCTGTGGATCACGCAGGCTTACTGGAAGGTCGCGGCAGATTTTGCCCGCGTCCGCTGGGCAGCCGAGGCCGTCGAGCGGTTCGACCTCGTCGCCGCCGGTCAGGATCCGCACGATCGCACCGTCCTCGACGTGGCCACGGTCGCCGCCCGTGCGGACCTTGCCGAGGCCCGGGCCCAGCTCGGCGGCTCCCAGCAGGAACTGATCGACCTGGCCCGGATTCCCGGCACGGATCCCCCGCCGTGGCCGGTCGACCGGCCGCTTGTCGTCCCCTACCAGACGCACTTCGACACCATCTTCGCCAACCGCATGGCCACCGGCCGCGTCCGCGCGATCGCCCGCACGCTGCCAGCACGCCACGAGACCGTCGCGGCCCGAGCGGCCGCGGTCCGCGCGGCCGAGAAGGCTGTGGCGATGGCCGAAATTGACCATGCCAAGGGGCAACGCCCGATCGAGGCGGTGATCGCGGCCCACCAGGCGCTGGTGACGCAGCAGCGTGACTTCGTCCGCGCCGTGCAGGCCTACAACCTCGACATCGCCGAGTACGCGATGGCGGTCGGCGACCTGTCGATGCCCGACGACCAGTTCGCGCGAATGCTCGTCGGCACCCCGGTGCCGTGGCGGCCGCAGGCCGTGCTTCCGGCCGGCGTCACGCAGCCCCCGCCGCCGTCCGGAGGCGGGCCGCCGTGATACGATCTGGGACATGATCGCTCCCCGCTCGGTCTTGTCCGTTCAGCCGCTCGCCATCGGTCCGGTCGTCGTCGATCCGCCGATTCTCCAGGCGCCGATGGCCGGATACACCAACTATGCCTACCGGCAGGTTGTCCGCGAGTTCGGCGGCGCGGGCCTGCTGGCGACGGAGATGATCGCCGCCCGCAGCGCGATGTGGCTGGAGACGAATCGGGGCGAACACCCTGACCGGCTCTGGGGCGTCCGCGACGAACCGCGGCCGCTGGCCGTGCAGATGTGGGACAACGACCCGGAGAACCTCGCCCTGGTGGGCCGCCGACTGGCGCTGGATTTTCGCGTCAGCGTCGTCGACCTCAACTTCGGCTGCCCGGTGCGGCAGGTGACCGAGAAGGCACACAGCGGTTCCTGGCTGCTGCGCGATCCAGACCGGGTGGGCACGATCGTGCGGCGCGTGGTGGAGGCCTGCGACGGGGTTCCCGTCACGGCGAAGATCAGGCTCGGCTGTTCGGAGTCATGCCGGACCGCCATCGAGGTGGCGCAGCGGATCGAGGAGGCAGGGGCATCGTGCCTCACCGTGCACGGCCGGGTGGCGGCGCAGTTCTTCAAGGGGCGGGCCGATTGGGAAGCGATCGCCGACGTGAAGCGGAACGTCTCCCGGATGCCGGTCGTCGGCAACGGCGACATCGACTCGGCGGAAACCGCCGTCGCCCGGCTGCGCGACAGCGGCGTGGACGGCGTGATGATCGCCCGCGAGGCAGTCGCCCGGCCGTGGATCTTTGCGCAGGCGGCTGCCCTGCTCCGTGGCGAGAAGCCCCCGGCCGACCCGTCGCTGGCCGAGCAGCGGGAGATCGTGCTCCACCATTACGATCTCGTCTGCCGCCGGTTCGGTGTCGAACGGGGCACGCTGCTGATGCGGAAATTCGCCTGCAGTTACGCGCAGGGGTTGCCTGGGGCCAGGGAGTTTCGCGGCCGGGTTTCGCGTGTGACCACGAACGAGGAGTTTCTGGAGGTGGTGAAGGCTTTTTTTCCGTCGGCTCCCGCCCTGCCAAGCCTCGCGTGACGGCATGCATTTTTTCGCACATCCTGTTGTCGAAATTCAGTCAGGGGTTAGAATATGGCAGTCAATCTCAGTACCCCGGTTCTTCGGCCATGCCCACACGCCGCTTTAGCGAGACAAACCGCTCGACCGATGCGGCCGTCATCGACTTGTTGCGGGTTGATTCCGGGCTGGAGATCGCCGAATTGGCCGCCGGACTGGGGGTGACGGCCACGGCGGTTCGGCAGCGACTCGACCGCCTCATGAAGGCCGGTCTGGTCGAGCGGTCGACGATCGCCAAACCTCGTGGTCGGCCGGCGCATGCCTATCGCCTCAGCGCCGCCGGACGCATGTCGGGGGGAGACAATTTCCGCGATTTGGCGGTCGTTCTCTGGCGGGAGATGCGGGGCATCCGCGAACCGGCGGTACGCCAGGGCTTGCTCTCGCGCATCGGATCGGCGATGGCGGATCTGTACCGTCCCGAGGTTCGCGGCGAGACGGCGGCCGATCGGCTGGAAAGCGTCGCCGACCTGATGCGGCGCAGGGCGGTTTCGTGTGCCGTGGAGTCGGCGCCGGGCCGACGTGACCTGCCGGTTCTGGCCAGTTATGCCTGTCCGTACCCGGAACTCGCCGAGGAGGATCGGGCGATTTGTGCGGCGGAACGGCTCATGCTTCAGGAACTCGCCGGCGCTCCGGTCGCGTTGACCGAGTGCCGCCTCGACGGTGCTGCCTGCTGCCGGTTCACCGCCTCGCCCGCGAATGCCGCGCCGGCGAGCGATCCGACGCCAGGGCTTGAAAACGCGCCTGTTGCAGCATCGAATGCCGAACGGTTTCCTCCCCAGCACAGCCCGACGCGGGCATCGGAGAAGGATGTATGACGCAGCCGACGCAGCCGACACAACCAGTGCCGGCGACACCCTGGATCGAGGGACGGTTCGAGGAAAACCTCGTCCTCACGACCGTCGAACAGGCGATCAACTGGGCCCGGCAATCGAGCATCTGGCCGATGACGTTCGGCCTGGCGTGCTGCGCCATCGAAATGATGGCCGCCGGCGCGAGCCGCTACGACATGGACCGCTTCGGGGCGGGTGCGTTTCGGGCCACGCCGCGGCAGGCCGACCTGATGATCGTGGCGGGAACGGTCACCTACAAGATGGCCAGCCGCGTCCGGCGGCTCTACAACCTGATGCCCGACCCCAAGTACGTGATCGCCATGGGAGCCTGCACCACCGGCGGCGGACCGTACTTCAAGTGGGGATACCACGTGGTCAAGGGCGTCGATCTCGTCGTTCCCGTCGACGTCTACGTGCCCGGATGTCCGCCGCGTCCCGAGAGCCTTCTCGAAGGCCTGATGCGGATCCAGGACAAGATCCTCGGCCAGCGGATCGCAAAGCAAAAGGGGGCCGCCGGCAAGGTCGCCGACGAACTGCCCGTGCCGCATCACTCCGGCTACGTCGCCCCTGCGGTGGCGAGCAACGAACTCGTCTACGACCACCAGAAGGTTCAGGCCTGATCCGGTTTCCGTCCACGCTCGCACGCCATCACATGACCACTCCAGCACGCGACACGCTCGTCATCAAGAACCTCCACGTCTCGGTCGATGGCCAGGAAATCCTCAAGGGGGTGAACCTGGAGATCGGCCGCGGCGAGGTCCACGCCCTGATGGGGCCGAACGGGTCCGGCAAGAGCACCCTCGGCTACGCGATCATGGGGCATCCCTCCTACGACGTGACCGCGGGTTCGATCGAATTGGTGCATGCCGACGGCAGCCGGCACGACCTGCTCGCCATGGAGCCCGACCAACGGGCGCGGGCCGGCGTGTTCCTCGCCTTCCAAAGGCCGATGGCCATCCCCGGCGTCCGCTTGGCCGAGTTCCTCCGGCACGCGGTCACCAACGTTCGCAATCCCGAACGCAAGGAGGGACAGGACCTGATGCCGATGAAGGACTTCCGCACCGAACTCAAGTCCAAGATGGGCGAACTGTCGATGGACACGGACTTCGCCCGCCGCTACGTGAACGATGGATTTTCCGGCGGCGAGATGAAGCGGGCCGAGATCCTCCAGCTCGCCATGCTCAAGCCGCGGTTCGCGATCCTCGACGAGACCGACAGCGGCCTCGACGCCGACGCCGTGCGGCTCGCCAGCCAAAGCATCGCCCGGATCGGCAGCGGCGGTGCACCGGGCGCCGCCGAGATGGGGATCCTGATCATCACCCATCACGAGCAGTTGCTCGAGCACAACATTCCGTTGCGGACGCACGTCATGCTCGGGGGGCGAATTGTCGAGTCGGGCGGGCCTGAACTCGCCGCCGAACTCCACAAGCGGGGCTACGAACGGATCCGGGCGGCCTACCCGGAAGCGGCGGCGGCCGAGCGGGCCCTGGACGAGAGCCGCTCTCCCCGTGAACCGGTCGGCGCCTGACCGGACATCGAACATTCGGACATCGCTTCAGGAGCATCCACCATGGCAACCGGCCTCGACGAATCCTCGACCCTGGGGCTCGGCGAAATCAACAAGTACGACTTCCGCACCGACGCCCCGGCCGTCTTCAAGGCACGGCGGGGGCTCGATGCCACGATCGTCTCCCAGATTTCGGAGATGAAGCGCGAACCGGCCTGGATGCGCGACTTCCGCCTCAAGTCGCTGGAGATCTTCGACTCCAAGCCGATGCCGAAATGGGGCGGCCACGTGGGGGTCGATTTTCAGGACATCTTCTACTACCTCAAGCCGGCCGAGCAGCAGGGCAAGACCTGGGAGGAGGTTCCCGACGCCATCAAGAAGACATTCGACCGGCTCGGCATCCCCGAAGCGGAGCGGAAGTTCCTCGCCGGCGTGAAGGCCCAGTTCGAAAGCGAAGTGGTCTACGGCTCGCTGCAGGAAGATCTCGCCAAGAAGGGCGTGATCTTCACCGACACCGACACCGCCGTCCGTGAGCATCCTGATCTGCTCCGCCAATACTTCGGCACCATCATTCCTCCCACCGACAACAAGTTCGCCGCCCTCAACTCCGCCGTCTGGTCGGGCGGTTCGTTCATCTACGTCCCCAAGGGGGTGAAGATCGAGTTTCCGCTGCAGGCCTACTTTCGCATCAACGCCGAGAGCATGGGGCAGTTCGAGCGGACGCTGATCATCGTCGACGAAGGGGCGCAGGTGCACTACGTCGAGGGCTGCACGGCGCCGATGTATTCGACCGAGAGCCTGCACTCGGCCGTGGTCGAGATCGTCGTCAAGCGCGGCGGCCGCTGCCGCTACACGACGATCCAAAACTGGGCCAACAACATCTACAACCTCGTCACCAAGCGGGCCATGGCCTACGGCGACGCCCTGATGGAGTGGATCGATGGCAATCTCGGCAGCCATCTGACGATGAAGTACCCGGCTGTCTACATGATGGAGCCGGGGGCCCGTGGCGAGATCCTCTCCATCGCCTTCGCTTCGGCCGGCCAGCACCAGGACGCCGGCGCGAAACTCGTCCATGCCGCCCCGCACACCAGCGGCCGAATCGTCTCCAAGAGCATCTCCAAGAACGGCGGCCGGGCCAGTTACCGGGGCCTCGTCAAGGTCGAGCCGGGGGCGAAAAAGAGCCGCTCCAGCGTGGTCTGCGACGCCCTGATCCTCGACGACAGGAGCCGCAGCGACACGTATCCCTACATCGAGATCGAGGAACAGGACGTCTCGATAGGGCACGAGGCGAGCGTTTCCAAGATCGGCGAGGAGCAGCTCTTCTACCTCATGAGCCGCGGCCTGACCGAGGCCGAGGCGAGCACGATGATCGTCGGCGGCTTCATCGAACCGCTCGTCAAGGAACTGCCGATGGAGTATGCCGTCGAAATGAACCGGCTGATCGAACTGCAGATGGAAGGCTCAGTGGGCTAGCCGCCCGCGCTCGCACGATGACCACGGCCACCGCCACGCCCACCGCACCTGCCGGGATTCCCTTCGACCGCGCCGGCCTCGATGCCCTGCTTGCCATCCGCCCCGAACCCGCCTGGGTCGCCGAGCGGCGGCGGCGCGCGTTGACCGCGGTCGAAACCCTCGGCATCCCCGACCGACGCGCTGAAAACTGGATGCGGACGGACCTGCGGATGTTCAAGCCGGCGGCCTGGTCGCTCGCTGCCGCCGCCGGTTCATCCGGCCTGCCTCCCGATCTCCTTGCAACCGCGATCGCCGCCGGCGAGACCGAAACCGATTACCTGGCTGATGCGCAGGGCGATGCGCCGGCCAGGCCGGCGGTCCCCCTCCCCTTGGCCGGACGCTTCGCGGCGCTCGACGGCCACGTGCTCCGCGACGAACTCGATGCGGAACTCGTCGCCCGGGGCGTGGTCTTCGGATCGGCAGAGCGGGTGCTTGCCACGCATCGCGACGTGCTCGAGCCCCACTGGTTCTCGGTGATCGACAGCGGCGGCGACTGGTTCGCGGCCCTGCACGCCGCGTTCCATCGGGCCAGCGCCGTGCTGTACGTCCCCGCCGGCGTCCGCGTGGCGGCACCGCTGCACGTGCTGGCCGCGATCGGCCCCGGGGGCGTAGACACCTCGCACGTCCTCGTCGTCCTCGGCGACGGTGCCGAGGCCACGCTGCTCACGGAGACGGCGGGGGGAGGGGCCGCGGGCACGGTCGGCGGCTTCCACTGTGGCGGCACCGAAATCGTCGTCGGCCGGGGCGCCTTCCTGCGGATGGTCAACCTGCAAAACTGGAACACCGGCGTCTGGCACGTCGCCCGGCAGAAGGCGGTCGTCCACGAACGCGGCAGGCTGCAATGGACGCTCGGCGCCCTCGGCAGCCGTCTTTCGCAGGTGGCCCAGGACGTCGCCCTCGTGGGCCGGCAGGCGGACGCGCAGGTGAATGGCGTCATGTTCACCGAAGGCAGGCAGCAGCTGGTCTACAACACGCTGCAGCATCACGAGGCGCCGGCCTGCAGAAGCGACCTGCTCTACAAGGGTGCCCTGCAGGATCGGAGCCGGCTCGTCTGGCGCGGCATGATCAAGGTGGACAAGTCGGCGCAGAAGACCGACGGCTACCAGCGAAACGACAATCTGATGCTCTCGGACGAGGCCCGGGTCGACTCGATCCCAGGTCTGGAAATCGAGGCCGACGATGTCCGCTGCACCCACGGGGCGACGAGCGGCCGGGTCGACGCCGAGCAGGTGTTCTACGCCCAGGCCCGCGGCTTGTCGGCCGACGAGGCGGCGCGGCTCGTGGTGGCCGGTTTCTTCCGCCAGGTGTTCGACCGGATCACGATTCCGCCGGTCCGCGAGGCGCTGGCCGGGGCCATCGGCCGACGAATCCGGCGCATCTCCTGAGGGGCCGTGCGATGGCAGACTTCCAGCGGGTGGCCGCAGTGGCCGAAGTGCCCGATCCGGGCAAGACGCTCGTCGAGATCGACGGTGAGATGGTGGCGGTGTTTCACGTCGCCGGCCAGTGGTACGCCCTCGACGACGTCTGCACGCACGATGGCGGCCCGCTGGCGGACGGCGAACTGCGGAATCACACCATCGCGTGCCCGCGGCACGGGGCGAAGTTCGACATTCGCACCGGGGCGGCGCTGACGATGCCGGCCGTGCGTCCGACTCGATCCCACGAGTTGAAGGTCGAGGATGGGGGCGTCTGGGTGCGGCTGCGGGCGACGGCGGCGGGCTCCGGCCCCTCCGATCATGCCGTCCCGGCTGCGGGGGGCACGGCGGCGAGCTCTCCTGCATCCCTCGGGCCAGCGGCAGCGGCCCCGGGTGCCGCGGCCCCGGCCACGACCGGCCCCGTCGCGGACAGCCTGGCGGGCCTGCCGCTCTCCGTAGAGGTCGTCCGCGAGATGCTCAAGGAAGTCAAAGATCCGGAATTGTTCGTGAACGTCGTTGACCTCGGCCTGATTTACGGCGTCACGCTCTCCCCCGCAGCCGACGCTCCCGGCCGGCAGCACGTGGCGATCGACATGACGATGACGAGCCCGGCCTGCCCGGCAGGCCCGCAACTGATCGGCGACACGAAGCGGGTGCTGGTGGCACGGTCCGACGTGGCGGCGGTCGAGGTGCGGATCGTGATGGATCCCCCCTGGACGCCCGACCGCATGACCGAGGCCGCCCGCGACCAGTTGGGCATTTTTTGAGCTCGTTTTTGGGCTCAGGACGCGGCGGCTGTCAGTCGGGTGTAGAGCCGCTCGTGGGCCAAGGCCATGGCCTTGGCAGCGTGCCGTTCACGGGCGAGCGCATGACCGTGGGCAGCGAGGGTCGCCGCGCGTTCCGGGGCGTCGAGCAGGTCGCCGATGACGCGGGCAAGGTCGGCTGGATCACAGGGGCGGTGCAGAAGTCCGCCCCGGCCGTCGTCGAGCAGTTCAGGAAACGCCCCGTGTGCGGGGGCCACCACCGGCAGCCCTGCGGCCAGCGCCTCGATCACCGGCAGGCCTTTCGCCTCGGGATGCACGGTCGGCATCGCGAACACGTCGCACGCCTGGAGGAGGCGGAACTTCCCTGGCCGGTCCACCTGCCCGAGCCAGCGGAACCGGTCGCCGACGCCGAGCCGACTCGCGAGGTCGAGGCAGCCGGAAATGTAGGCACTTTCGGCCGCGCTGGTCGCCCCGGCCGCGATCACCTCCACGTCATGTCGCTCGGCCAGGATCGACAGGGCATGCACCAACAGGTCGAGTCCTTTCTCGGGACAGGCCCGGGCCAGGAAGCCGATCACGAGCCGAACACCGCGGTCGCGGCGCCGGGCGACGAGGTCCGGTGGCGTGGCCGGAAACGCCGCCGGATCGACACCGTGCGGAATGACGGCGATCCGGTCCGACGCGAGCCCGAGCCGCTCCCCCATGAAGCCGGCGTAGAAACGGTTGAGGGCGACGAACGCGGCACAGTCCGCAGCCCGCTCGCGGAGCAGCTGCCAGGTCCGCGTGCGGTCCGGTTCGGGGAGCTGGTCGATGAACAGGTCCTCGCCCGAGAGCGTGCACACGACCGGTGCGCCGCTTGCCCGGCCGATCGAACGAGCCAGGCCGAGAAGCAGCGCATTGGAAAGGTGGACGACGTCGGGACGCACCTCTGTCTCGAGCCAGGACGCCAGCCTGGCTACTTCCTTCCGCTGGTGCCCCTGCTCTCCCTCGAGGGCGGAAACGGTCAGTGGACCGAGGTCGGCGGCCCGGGTGCCCTCCGTGCGCCGCGAAAGCCAGGCCAGAAGTGGCCGGGCATCGAGCACCCGGTCGAGAAACGCGGGCGTCCGGCGAAACAACGGAACGTGCTGCTGGAGCCAGACGTTGACGCCCCCCATCACGATCCGACGTTCGGCGACGTCCTCCTCGTCCGTTGTCGTCGGCACGTAGGCCGGCACGAGCAGGGCATCGCTGCCGCGGTCACGCAGGGCCCGGACGAGGGCGTTGTCGTGCAAGCAGGAACCGCACAGCCTCCCTCCCGCCCCGGCCGTGATCTGCACGATCCGCATATCGGGATGATAGTGTCCTCCACTGGCAAGAAATCCGCGGAAAACCACGGTTTCCAGGCCGGGACGAATTGCCGGGGAAAATTGCTTGACACGGATTTGACCGTCGCATAAGTTTTTAAAAGTAGGCGGAAAAAATTCCGTCCCCTTAATTTGTCAAGGAATCGCTACTGACCTCGTGCGAATGACGTTACGGTGAGCCGCCAGCCGGATTTCCGGCTGATTTCACCTACGCACGCAAGGAAGTGCCTTCCGTTTCTTTCATCGGCCTTCTGGCTGGTGACTTGCTGAGCGGACACGGGGGCCATGCCCGTACTTCCTCGCTCCTCGGTCGTTCTTCGCACGCCGGTTCAGTGTCACATTCGTACCTGTTTCGTCGCATCGGAGAAGTTTCATGTCCCGGAGTTCCGCCATGCCAGCCTCGAAGTTCTTCACCATCCTCATCCGCCATGCGGTCTTCGTGGTCATGGCCTTGGCTGCCGGAACAGGCCGTGCCGAGACGATCGTCCCCGCGGCCACGGGCCTGGCCGGCCCTGGGAACCTCGACTCCAACTGGCGTGTGGTCGCCCTGCCGACCGACTACGTGTCGGGGACCGCGCCTTACGACGCCTTCGTCTTCTCGGGAACCGGCACAGGTGCGGTACCCCACCTCTGGGCAGGAGGCTCGACCAATGCCGGCGCCGACGGAGCCCGCTGGATCGGCGTCCGTGCCGTGTCGGACTCCCTGTTTCCCCCCACGCCTCCAGCCCCGCCGCAGTCGGATTACAACACCATCTACGCTTGGTCGTTCACAAGTTCCGGCGGGCCGGTCGAGTTCGACTTCTTGGCGGCGTCCGACAATCGCGTGCAGTTCTTCCTCAACGGCACCGTGACCTCCGGGACGATGCTGCCGACGATCACGGGCGGCTCCGCGATCGGCTCGCTCGTGGGGGGCTTTGGCATCTTGAAGAGCGTCGTCGGCAGCGGTGTTGCCGTCGCCGGGACGAACCAACTCTACGCAGTCGTCACCGACCGATGGACGATTGACCAGCCCTCTCTCACGACCGCCTCCTGGGGCTACACGGGCCTGATCGTCTCGCCGGTGCCGGAGCCGTCGACCATGATTCTCGCGGCCGCGGGCATCGCCGCCGGCGTCGTCGCCCGACTGCGGCGGCGCGGGGCGCGGACCTGAGCGACTTGCCCGTGGGTCCGCACGCCCGCAAGGCATTCAGTCCCGTTCAGCGCCCCTCGAGATGGATCAGGACGAGTGCCAGGTCGGCGGGCGTGATCCCGCTCACCCGCCCCGCCTGCCCGAGCGTCCGCGGCCGGAACCGCTCCAACTGCTCGCGGGCCTCGGCCCGCAGGTGGCGGACGCCGGCGAAATCGAAGCCGTCCGGAATCGGACGCTCCGCATGCCGGCGCTGCCGTTCGATCCGCTCCCGCTCCAGCGCCAGATAGCCGGCGTAGCGGATGTCGTTTTCGATCTGCACGGACACCTCGCGGGCGACGCCCCCCAGTTCCGGCACCGCCGCGACCACGTCTGCCCAGCACACCTCCGGCCGCTTGAGAAGGTCGGCGAGCGTCACGCCCCCCTGCCGCCGTGCGCCGAGTACCGCGATCGCCCCCTCGATGGCGGCGTTCTTGGCCGTCAGCCGGTCCAGCCGGTCGGCCCCGGCCAGACCCAACCGCGCGGCCACGGGCGTCAGCCGTCGGTCGGCGTTGTCGTGCCGCAATGCGAGCCGGTGCTCGGCCCGACTGGTGAACATCCGATAGGGCTCGTCCACGCCGCGGGTCACGAGGTCGTCGATCAGGACACCAATGTAGGACTCCTGGCGATCGAGCACGAGCGGATCGCGACCGGCCAGCCCGAGCGCCGCGTTCGCTCCCGCCACGATCCCCTGCGCGGCCGCCTCCTCGTAGCCCGTCGTGCCGTTGATCTGCCCGGCGAGAAACAGTCCGTGAACCCGCTTGCTCTCCAGCGCAGCCGTGAGCTGCTCGGGGGGGCAGTAGTCGTATTCGACCGCGTAGCCATACCGCATGATCACGGCCCGCTCGAGGCCGGGCACGAGCCGGATCATCTCGTCCTGCACGTCCCGGGGCAGGCTCGTCGAGATGCCGTTGACGTAGATCTCGTGCGTCCGGCGCCCCTCGGGCTCGAGGAACAACTGGTGGCCGTCCCGGTCGGCGAACCGCACCACCTTGTCCTCGATGCTCGGGCAGTACCGTGGGCCGCGCGAGGCGATCTGGCCGGTGAACATCGGCGCCCGATGGAGGTTGGCCCGGATCAGGTCGTGAATCTCCGCGGTCGTCCGCGTGATCCAGCAGACCATCTGCTCCTGGTCGATCCGGTCGGTGAGGAACGAGAACGGCTGCGGCTCCGGGTCGCCCGGCTGCACGTCGAGCCGCGAGAAGTCGATCGACCGGGCCGCGAGCCGGCAGGGCGTGCCGGTCTTGAAGCGGTCGATCATGAAGCCAAGCCGGCCGAGGGCCCGGCTCACGCCCGCCGTGGTCCCCTCGCCGGCCCGGCCACCGGCCGTCGTCGCCTCGCCGACGTGCATCACAGCCTGAAGGAAGGTGCCCGTCGTGAGGACGACGGCACGGGCCCGGTACTCGGCGTCGCCGCGGACGCGAACGCCGACGATCCGCCCGCCGGGGGCTTCCGCCGCCGGCTCGACGAGCAGGTCCTCGACCGTCTCCTGCCTGAGGTCGAGGTTCCCGGTCTCCTCGACGATTCGCTTGACCTCGCCCTGGTAAAGCTTCTTGTCGGCCTGGGCACGAGGGCCGTGCATCGCCGGCCCCTTGGAGCGGTTGAGCACGCGAAACTGGATGCCGGTGGCGTCGATGGCCCGCGCCATCACGCCACCGAGGGCATCGACCTCGCGGACGAGCTGTGCCTTGCCGACGCCGCCGATCGCGGGGTTGCAGCTCATCTGCCCGACGGTGTCGCAATTGCTGGTCAGCAGCGCCGTGCGGCAGCCGAGCCGGGCCGCGGCGCAGGCCGCCTCCACGCCGGCATGGCCGGCGCCGATCACGACCACGTCGTACTCGTAGCGGGAGGGCATCGCCCCTGATTGAACCATGGCCGCCGATCTGCGGAAAGCATGTCAGGCGGCGAGGCGGGCCGGAGCGTCGCCGCCGGCACCGGCTGGTGACGGCAGGTTGAAGAGGGCGAACAGTTCGCCCACCGTCAGCCCGCTGGCCGCCGGCTCGCCGGCCTGGGAAAGGATCATCTCGGACAGGTCCCGCTTCTGCCGGAGCACCTCGTCGATCCGCTCCTCGATCGTGCCCGCCGCCAGGAACCTGGTCACCGTCACCGCACCCGCGGCGCCGATGCGATGGGCCCGGTTGACCGCCTGGTCCTCGATCGCCGGATTCCACCAGCGGTCGAAGAGGAAGACGTACTGCGAGAACTGCAGGTTCAACCCCACCGCCCCCGCACCGTACGAGAGCAGAAGCACCGAGTGCCGCGGGTCGGAGCGAAACCGCCGGATCGTCTCGTCGCGGGCGGCGGTCGGCATGCCGCCGTGGTACTCGAGGGCGCCGAACCGCGCCAGACCCTGCCGGAGCCGCCCCAGCGTCTGCACCCACTGGCTGAAGACCAGCGCCTTGCGGCCGCTGGCCTGGACCTCCTCCAGTTCGGCAGCCAGCCGCTCCAGCTTGGCGCTCTCGCCGGTCGCCGTGTCGAAGTTGCAGATCTGCTTGAGCCGCAGGACGAGCTCGAAGACGTGGCGGATCGTCGCCTCGCGGCCCATGTCGGAAAGCCGCAGCACCCCGTCCTCCTCGGCCCGGCGGTAGGTCTCGCGCTGCGCGGCGGTGAGCTCGATCCGGCAGTCGCGGTTGAGCCGCGGCGGCATGTCGGTGAGCACCTTGTCCTTCGTCCGGCGCAGCACGTGGTCGGCGACGGCGGCGCCGAGGGCCCGGGGCGTCATCCGCTCGTTGACGTGCCCCGGGGCCACGAACTCGAAGATCCCCACGAGATCGTCGGCGCTGTTCTCGACCGGCGTGCCGGTGAGTGCCCAGCTGCGCCGCCGCTGGACCCCCCGCACCGCCTGGTTCGTCTGGCTGGACCGGTTCTTGATCCGCTGCGCCTCGTCGAGGACCACAAGATCAAAGGTCAGTCCGGCCTCGCGGACGAGGTCGCGGTCGCGGACGAGGACCTCGTAGTTGGCGAGCTTCACCGGCACGTCGGGGAGGGTCCACAGCCAGCGTCGCCGGTCGGGCTCACCTTCGATCACCGCCACAGTCAGTTCCGGGGCCCAGTCGGCGAGTTCGCGGGCCCAGTTGGAGACCAGGCCCTTGGGACAGGCCACGAGCACGCTCCGCACCTCGCCCGAACGCACGAGCAGCCGCAGCGACGAGATCGCCTGCATCGACTTGCCGAGCCCCATCTCGTCGGCGAGCACCGCCGCGTGCCGCGGAACGAGGTAGGCGATGCCGTCGAGTTGGAAGGGAAACGGCTCCCGGTGAAAGGCGAGCCGGGCCGAGGCGAGGATCGTCTCCAGGTCGGGCTGGAGAAGATAGAAGAACCGCTCTTCGAGTTTGACCACGTCCCGCGGCGGTGCGATCCGCGTCCGCCGGATGCCGACGGATGCCCCGCCTCCGCCGGTGGCCGTCGTGCCGCCGCGTGCCGGCGCCGGCAGCGTGACCGGCGTCGCGAAGCGGAAACTGCGGACCGTCGGCGCCCCCTCCAGCAGCGGCAGCCGGTGCACGGTGAGCGCCGGCGCGGCGAGCGGCAGCCGCAGGGGGACGGGAGCGGCGATCCGTAGGGCGACCGGCGCCGCAACACGGATCGCGGGCAGGGCGAGGTCTTCCCGGCTGAGCGACCGGACCGGAGGATTCTGGCAGGATTGTTCGGCCGGTGTCACGGTGTGGTCCTCACCTGGCGCCGTGCCGCTGGGCCTCGTCGATCGCCGCCCTGATCCGCTCGAACGGCTCGCGCAGATCGACGGCCGCTCCGAGAGCGGCAAGTTGCGCGCGGATCACGTCTGCGCGGCCCGCGTCGCCGCCATGGGGCCGGACGCGGGCCGCCCCCACGGTGAACCCCTCGGCCGGCTCCCCCTCGGCCGTGCCGACGAGTGCCACAGGGAGCGGCGTGTGCGGCCGCACCTCGAGCATCGCCTCGATGTCGGTGAGCACGAGCGTCGGTGTGATCGTCCCTTCGGCGAGCAGAGTGGCACCGATCTGCCGCCCGTGAAGGTGGCCGTGAAGCGTGGGGCCGTAGAGGATCTGCTGGGCCCGCGACACCTTGACGGGTGTCGTGCAGTGAAACTCGAGCGGCCGGCCGAGCCCGTCGACGAGCAGGTAGCCGCCGAACAGTCCATGGACCGGCGACTCGACGGCCGTGAGGAAACCGAACGCCCCGTCCTCCTGCCGGGCTCCGCCCTGGGTCTGCATGCCGGTTTCCGCGCTCCGCGCGCCCTCGGCCCGCTTCCCTGCGGTGCATCCGGCGCGTAGGCAGGCATCGGCCCCGCCTCGCCCCTCACTTGAATGCAGACAGTCACGGCTACCGACCGTGGCCGCCTGCAGGCCGACGCGGCACCTTACGCCGGGCAAGCCTTGCCGGTCGTGCCGGGCGCGTCGGTCTCGCCCGCCGTTCCGCGCACCGATTCTCAGGCAAGAATTTCCGTCAACGGCCCGGCCTGCATCTCCGCGGGCAGCGCGGGATCGAGTTGGCCGAACGTCTCCCGCCCGTCCCCCACGGCCCGCAGCAGAGCCAGGTAGAAGTTGCGGATCGTGCGGTGCCCCGGCTTGCCGTACCCGGGAAACTGGAGGAACCGGCCCGCTGTTTTCAGCCGCCCGCCGAGGCCGCCGACGAGCACCAGCGGCCATTCGCCGCATAAGCCGTGATGCTCCTCGCCGGAATCGCTCATCCAGACGATGAGCGTGTTGTCGAGAGCCGTTCCGTTGCCCTCCTTGATGACGGACAGCCGGCGGGCCATGTCGGCCACCTGGGAGGCCTCGAAGTCGCGGACCGGCGTCCACCACTCGTCCCGCTTGGGATTGCCCGTGGCATGGCCGACCGCATGACCGTCCATGGGGACGCCGAATTCCTTCCAGTGGTAGGAGGCGAGTCCACTGGCGTCGAAGTGCACGACGTTCGTCAGCCGCGACGCCACGGCGGCTGCCGCCAGCGCCGCTTGGGCGGCGAACCTGTCAGGCGTGTCGTCCTTTCTCAGCCGACCGAGGTCCGGCCGGCCCTCGACGAGACGGTCCTTGACTGCGACGAGTTTGTCGTTGCGGGCCCGCATCTGCTCGAACGTGTCGAGGTAGATGTCGAGCTTCTCCTTGTCCATCGCCGGAAGTTCGCGACGCACCCGGTTGATGTCGTCCCGAATGAAATCGAGCAGGTTGTTGCGGGCGTTGAACAGCCGGCCGGCGTTGCCTTCGGCGGTGCTGCCGAACAATGCGTTGAACGCCACCTCGTGGTCGCAAACCACAGACAGCGGCCGCTTCGGCCCGATCGCCGACGCATTGCTGACGAAGACGGTCTCCGCCGACGGGGCGACGCCCAGCCCGACGACGGAAAAGATCGCTGCTTGAGCCTTCGCGACGGCGTGGTCGACCGTCTGCCCCAGCGCCTCGCGTCGCCAGTTGAAGCAGCCGAGGGCACCGAACTTCTTGCCGTGGTCGCCGGAACCGGCGATCTTGTGCGACAGTTTCTGGATGATGCCCAACTGCCGCTTGAACGGCTCGAGCCTGGCAATCTGCGGCGGCAGGTGGAGTTCCGCCATTGGCCGGTCGATCAACTCTGCCGTCGGCTTGAGTCCGATGCCCGTCGGCTGCACGTGGTGCGGCCAGAGACCGTTGCCGGTCAGCAGGAAAATGATGCGCAGCGGCGGATCCTCGCCGGCAGCCTCCGCCTCGAGGCCGTTCACGAACGGCCCGAGAACTGCGGCGCCCGCGCCGAGCGTCACGCCCTTGAGGACCGACCGGCGGCCGAGGTTCCGCAGCGGCGAGGGGTCGAACGTGCCGAACAGACCGCGTTTCATGTCACTGCGCCGAGCCGGCGCTCTCCGCGAGGCTGCGAGCAGGATCCGTCAGGTCCAGACTTCCGAACCGGCCAATTAATAGTCGGCTTTCGCACTCGCTGCGTCAAGGAGATCCGGTCTTGCCGATCCGGCCCCCGTGGGAAGTCGGATATCGCCGATTTCCGGCTTCGGTCGGACTGTGTCCAAGGACAGTCGGGTTTGGATCGATTATGACGCGGACGGAAACGGGCAGAGTCGTGTGCGAGCACCCATCTGGCCCCGCGACCGACGAAAACCGCCACAGCACCGGCGGCAACATGGCAAAGCCGCTGCAAGCGTCATATCATGGAGGGTTGGGAGGCGCGGCGGGTTTCCACCGCCGGTGCGTCCCCGCCCCCCGCCAACGGAACGAACGCCGACACGTCGATGGCCAGCTTTCCCCCCGTCTACACCCAACTCGACATCTCTGCGGGCACGGTCGGTCCGGCCCCGACCCAAGCGTCCGCCGACCTGGCCGACACGAACCGGCTGCTCGGTGACCTGGTCGCCCTCCAGCATCGCTGCTGCGAACTGCTCGTCGAACTCCTCAACCAGGTTTCTCTCCAGCAACGGCAGCGGATGGCGGAACTGAAGGCCTGGAAGGAGGCCAATCCGGAACTGTCCGCGGCCTGCCGCCGGGCGGCCGAATCGCTCAGCGGAGTGCACACCGAATTCCTCGGCGGCATCGCCCGCGATGCCGCCGACAACGCCGACGACTTCGCCGACAGCGACTACGCGCTCGGCGAGTTCGTCGACCGCTACGGCCCGCGACTCGCCCACTTCAACGGCATCATGCAGCTGCTGTCGCAACTCGGGGCGCCGCTCCCGCAGCAGGACTCTCCGTCCGGCGGCTGACCTGACAGCGATCACCCGTTCTACCCCCGAGAGTTCCTTCCACGCATGGCCCCCTCGCCCGCTTCTCAGCCAGCCTTCGAAGTCGCCGGTGATGCGGCCATCGCCGCGGCCCGTGCCGCCCTCGACGCCCACACCGTCGAGACGATCGCCTGGCACTTCCACGAGTCGACGGGCTGCCCGTTCTGGCTGGAGTACGCCACGTCGCTGCCGTTCAACCCGCTCACGGCCGTGACGTGCTACGACGACCTGAAGAAGTTTCCGCCGTTCGAGGACGAATGGCTGCGGGGCGGCCCCGTCCGGCGCTGGGTGCCGAAGGGGCTCGCCGACCAGCCGGTCTACGTCTTCGAGACCGGCGGCACGACGGGCGTCCCGAAGTCGCGGGTCAACTGCCGTGACTTCCGCACCGACTACGAAATGTTCAGCGACACGCTCCCGGAGAAGCATTTTCCGCGCGGTGCCAACTGGCTGATGCTCGGCCCCTCCGGGCCGCGTCGGCTGCGGCTCTCGATCGAGCACCTGGCCCAGCACCGCGGCGGCATCTGCTTCTGCGTCGATCTCGATCCGCGCTGGGTGATCAAGCTCATTCAGAAGGGCTGGATGGAGCACCTCGAGGCCTACAAGCAGCACTGCATCGACCAGGCGATCACGATCCTCGAAGCGGGGCACGAGGTCCGCTGCATGTTCACCACGCCGAAGCTGCTGGAGGCGCTGGCGATCGCGCTCGAGAAGCGCGGAACGACGATCCGCAAGATGGGGATCACCGGCATCTTCTCCGGGGGGACCGAGTTCACGCCACAGTGGACCCGGTTCGCCGTCGAGGAACTCCTCGATGGCGCCTACATGACGCCCACGTACGGAAACACGCTCATGGGCCTGGCCGCCTCGCGGCCGGTGACGCCCGCGGACGGCTACACGATCGCCTACTATGCGCCGCAGCCGCGGGCCGTGATCGAGGTCGTCGACTTCGACGACCGGGACCGCGTCGTGCCCTACGGCGGCACCGGCCGCGTCCGGCTGACGACGCTCACCCGTGAAACCTTCATCCCCGGCTTCCTCGAGCGGGACGAGGGGGAGCGGGAACGGCCCTGCGTGCAGTATCCCTGGGACGGCATCAGCGGCGTCCGCCCGTTCCGCGAACTCGCCGCGACCACCACCGTTGGAGTCTATTGACGCGACGTTCGCACCCCGATCGAGACCATTCCCATGCATCTTCCTGCCTGGCGGTTCGGCAAGCCCTACGAATCCCTGGAACGCGAGACACTCGTCCATTTTCTCACGGGCGAGCCGGTCGCCGAGGTCAGTCAGGTGGGCGGGGCGATCGTGGGCCGCGACCTGCAGAAGGCGGGCCGGGCCCGCGCGGCGCTGCTGGCGATTGACCCCGAGGAGATCGTCGAGCGGCTGCAGACGGCCGGCAACCTGTATGCCAACGGCACGGTCGAGGTCGGCGGTGAGCCGCAGTCGCCCGCGCGGTTCGTCGCCTGCCAGTCGGCCACGACCGGCCTCCCGGAGAGCCTCTGCCGGGCCAACATGCAGAAGAACATGTTCGTGCTCTCGAACATGGACCGGATCCTCGACGCCCTGTCACGCGGTCTCGACACGCGGATCCTCTGGCGTGGCTACGGCGACGAGCACCGCGGCGTGACGGTCAGCTACCAGGCCCAGTCGCCGGTGCTCGGCCTCGTGCTCCCCTCCAACTCCCCCGGCGTGCACACCCTCTGGCTGCCGGTCATCGCCCTCGGCGTCGGCCTCGTGATGAAGCCCGGCAGCCAGGAGCCGTGGACGCCGTACCGCATGGCGGCGGCGATGGTGGAGGCCGGGATTCCGGCCGAGGCGATCGGCCTTTACCCTGGGGCCACCGACGTGGGCGCAGGCGTCCTCGCCGGCTGCAAGCGCAGCATGATCTTCGGCAGCGCGAAGACCGTCGAGCAGTACCGGAGCAACCCGGGCGTGCAGGTGCACGGCCCCGGCTTCTCCAAGATCATCCTCGGCGACGACTGCGTTGACGCCTGGGAGCGGCACCTCGACGTGATCTGCGAAAGCGTGGCCGCCAATAGTGGCCGCGGCTGTATCAACGCCTCGGCTGTCTACGCCAGCCGGCACACGAAGGCCATCGCCGCGGCCATCGCCGACCGGCTCGGCCCGATCGACGTCCGGCCGCCGGACGACCCCGAGGCGAAACTTGCCGCGTTCACGATCCCCGGCGCCGCCAAGGCGATCTGGGGGCAGATCGAGGCCGGCCTCAAGGCACCAGGCGTGACGCACATGACCGCGGCGCACGGCGACCGGCTCGTGGAAGGGGAGCGGTGCGGCTGGCTGCGGCCCACCGTCGCCCACTGCACGAGCCCGGCTCCGGAGATCGCCCGGGCCGAGTACATGTTTCCGTTCGTGAGCGTCGTCGAGTGCCCGCAGGAGCGGATGCTCGAGGCGATCGGGCCGACGCTCGTCTGCACGGCGATCAGCGACGACCCCGCCTTCCAGGCGGCGCTCATCGACTGCACCCACATCGACCGTCTCAACCTCGGGCCCCTGCCGACCACGAAGCTCGACTGGTTGCAGCCGCACGAGGGCAACATCATCGACTTCCTGTACCGGTCGCGGGCCCTGCAGGTCGCGGGGGCCGGCGGCCGGCCCGCGGCCGCCGCGCAGACCACCGCCCATGCCTGAGCCGCCCCGCGGGTTCGAGTATCGCGCCGCCACGCGGCTCGTCTGCGGACCGGGCACGCTCACCAGGCTCGGCGACCTGGCCCGCGAACTCGGGGCCACCCGGGCGCTGGTGACGAGCGATCCCGGAATCGTGGCGGCCGGACACGCCGCGGCCGGGATCAGCGCGCTGGAACGGGCCGGCATCGCCACGGCGGTCTTCTCCGCGTTCGGCGAGAACCCTTCGACGACCCAGATCGAGGCCGGCGCCGCCGTGGCCCGCGAGTTTCGTCCCGACCTGCTCGTCGGCCTCGGCGGCGGCAGTTCGATGGACTGCGCGAAGGGGATCAACTTCCTCTTCTCCTGCGGCGGCCGGATGCAGGACTACCACGGCCGCAACCGGGCCACGGGCCCGATGCTTCCCTCGATCGGCGTGCCGACCACGGCCGGCACGGGGAGCGAGACGCAGTCGTTCGCGCTCGTCACCGACACCGAGACCGGCATGAAGATGGCCTGCGGCGACCCCCGGGCAGCGTTCCGCGTTGCGATCCTCGATGTCGACCTGACGCTCACGCAGCCGGCAATCGTGGCGGCCCTGACCGGCATCGATGCCGTGTCTCACGCCGTGGAGAGCCACGTCAGTCGCGAGGCCAATCCCGCCTCGCGGCTCTTCTCCCGCGAGGCCTGGCGGCTGCTGGCCGTCCACCTGCCGCGGGTGTTCGCCTCAGGCGATGACCTCGAGAGCCGCTCGGCCGTGCAACTCGGCGCCGCCTGGGCTGGCCTGGCGATCGAGCACTCGATGCTCGGCGCGGCCCATGCGCTCGCCAACCCGCTCACGGCCGCCTTCGGCACCGCACACGGACAGGCGGTCGGCGTCTTGCTTCCACACGTGGTCCGGTTCAACGCGGCAGCGTGCGCCGATCGCTATGCGGAGCTCCTCGCCGACGTGGGCAGCCCCGTGCGGCCGGCCGCGGCCGGTGAGCGGCTCGCCTCGTTGCTCGCCGACCTGCTCCGGGCCGGCGGCCTCCGCGACACGCTCGCCGGTCTTGGCATAGCCTCGCTCGACCCGCAGCCGCTCGCCCGCCTCGCTGCACGGCAGTGGACCGCCGGCTTCAATCCGCGGCCGGTCACGGAGTCGGACCTCACCTCCCTGTACGAGGCCGCGCGATGAACCGGAGCATGCTGCTCGTCGCCCTGCTCGTCGCCGCCTGCCCGGTTCGCGGCAGCACGAAGACGGAGCCCGCGCCGGCCGGCGCCGACTTCGCCGCCGCCCCGGCCGACGCCTGGCCGCTGGCCCGTGGCTGCCCGGCCGGTACCGGCCGCAGCGTCGCCGTGCTCCGCCTGCCGCTCGCCGAGGGCTGGACGCGTCGCTTCGAGAAGACTTCGTTCGGCGCCGCGCCGATCGTCGCCGCCGGCACCGTGTACGTCGGCGACCTCGACGGCACGTTCCACGCGCTCGCCGCCGACAGCGGCGCGACCCGCTGGACATTCCGGACGGAAGCCGCCGGCTTTCCCGCCAGCGCCGCCTGGACCGACATCGGGCCGCGGCCGCTCGTGATCGTCGGCGACGACACGGGCGTCGTCCGGGCCCTGGACGCCGCCACGGGGGAACTGGTCTGGGAGTATGAAACCGAGGGGGAAATCTCCGGCGGCCCGACCGTGCTGCGCACGGCCGCGGGCGGCCGCGTGGTCGTCGGCTCGCAGGACGCCTCGCTCAGCTGCCTCGATGTGGCAGCCGGCAGGCTGATCTGGAAGCATTCGATCGCCGACCAGATCCGCTGCTCGCCGACGGTCGCCCGGACCGCGGACGGCGACCGGATCTTCATCGCCGGCTGCGACGGGAAGCTGCACGTCGTCGCCGCGGCCGACGGCGCTGAGATCGGCGCCGTGCCGATCGACGGCCCGACCGGCGCGACGCCCGCGGTGGCCGCCGACCGGGTGTTCTTCGGAACCGAGGGGGGCGGCTTCTTCGCGATCGACGTGCTCGAGCGGAAGGTCGCCTGGCGGAAGCAAGCCGGTGCCGCGGGACAGTCATACCGATCGAGCGCCGCGATCGTCGACGGCCTGGCGATCGTCGGCTCCCGGGCCAAAGCCGTCGAGGCGTTCGCCCTCGCCGACGGTGAACGAAAATGGCGGCTGCCGACCCGCGGCCGGGTCGATGCATCGCCGGCCGTCGCCCTGGCGACGGGCCCCGGGGACGCAGCCGCCGCGCCACGGCACGTGGCGCTGGTCGTCGATGCCGCCGGCACGATACTGGCCATCGACGTGACCACGGGGGAGCCGGCGTGGCGGTTCGACGCCGGCGGCCGGTTCGCTGCCGGTCCCGCCATCGCCGCCGGTCGCGTGTTCATCGCCTCCGAGGATGGCACGGTCCTCTGCTTCCACTCCGCCGAGTGAGCGGCCGCCGCCCTGCCTGCCATCGTGCCCATGACCGGGCTACGCGTTCCCCCGTCGTCCGTGAGGTGAGCCCAAAGCTCGTGGCGAGCCTCCTCACCGATCGCGACCTGTCGATAGCCGACGCCATCGACAAGCTGCTGCGGAGCGAGTCGGGGAGGCGTCATTTCATCGCCATCGGCGCGGCGCACCTGCTCGGCCCCGACAGTGTCCGCAAGCACAGCGCGGCGAAAGGCTGGACCATCACCCGCGGCGGCGACTGAAACCCCGCTCACGGCACCCCATCCCACGCTGGCCGGCCGCGCGGCCTATTCCGCCGGCTTCGGGATGCCGGCGGAGTCGAGGACGACGGCCCGCGTCGAGAGATCGACCGGCCTGCCCTTCGTGAACGTGAGCGTCGCCACCCAGCCGGTCCACTCTGGCGGATCGACGGGGTAGTAGTCGAAGACGAAGTTGCCGAGGCTGTAGACGATCGGAGCGCCCCGATGGGTGTCGACCGTCTGCGTGACGTGCGGGTGCGCGCCGATCACGGCGGCGGCGCCGGCATCCACCATCTTTCGGGCCAACGGCTGCTGCCAGGGCCGGGGCTGCGGCGTGTTCTCCGGCCCCCAGTGCACGAAGGGCACGACGAAGTCGGCCCGCTTCCGGGCCGCTGCGATGTCCGCCAGCAGCTCGGCCTCCCGCAGCGGATTGACTCCCGGCGTGTCCGGTCCTGCCGCGCTGGCCTCGGCCTGGAAGGCGTTGCAGCCGATGACCGCCACGGTCACCCCGTTGCGGTCGATCACGAGCGGCGCCCGGGCCTCCGCCGCGGTGCGGCCGCCGCCGAACTGCGGGATCCCCGCGCGGGCGAGCACGGCGAGGTTTTCGGCAAACCCGTCGCGGCCGTAGTCGAGTGAATGGTTGTTGGCCGTGCCGAGCGCGGTGAAGTAGGGCTTGAGGAATTGTTCCGAGTCGGGGGCCGCGCGGAACGCGTAGGGCTTGAGCACCTGCCTGCCACCGCGGCCGAGCACGCACTCCAGGTTACCGATCGTGACGTCGCCGGCGAGCAGCAGTCCGGCGCAGGCGGCGAACGGATCGCGGCCCGACGCGATCACGTGACCGGGTCCGTTGTCGAGCATCACGTCGCCGACGAAGACGATCGACATCGTGCCCGCGGGGGACGTCGGCCGCGCGGGCAGCGGGTCCGCGGCCACCCGGAACCCGAGGTTGACGCAGCGGCTCGCGGGGGTGTTCCAGTCTCGGAAGCTTGCCCGCGCCCAGAGCGGATAGGAATTCCAGCCGCCGCCGCGCCGGACGCGGACCGTTCCGGCAGCGGGGCCGACCGGGTCGATGGCAGGGCCCGTCGCGTAGGCATCGGCGGCGTACCAGTCCGCCACCCATTCCCAGACGTTGCCGTGCATGTCGTGGAGGCCGAAGGCATTGGCCGCATGGGAACCGACCGGCATCGTGAACGGAAGTGCCCCGTCGCCGGCGACGGGGACATCCTGCACGTGCAGCCGCACGTCGCGGCCCGCGGGATCGAGAACCCGTGCGGCTTTGATCACGGCCGCGGGGTCGTCGCCTCCGGCGTACCGGCCGGTGCCTCCGGCCCGGCAGGCGTATTCCCACTCCGCCTCCGTCGGGAGCCGGTATCGCCGCCCCTCGTGTTTCGACAGCCACGCGCAGAAGGCGACGGCGTCGCCCCATGAGACGTTGAGCACGGGGTGCCTGGGCGACTGCTCGAACCCGGGGTCGCGCCAGGAGAACCGCGGATCGCGGCCGGTGCAGCGACCGAGGGCGCGGTCGTAGCCCCAGCCACCGGTGCCGTCGCGTTCTGCCTCGGTGCGATAGTCGGTCGCCTCGACGAAGGCCCGAAAGTCTGCGACGGTCACCTCGTGCATGCCGAGGAGGAACGGCCGCGAGATCTTCACGCGCCGCCGCGGCAGTTCGTCGACAAAGTCCTCCGGCTTGCGTCCATGCTCCGGAAACGCAGCGACGATTTCGTCGCCGCCCTCTCCGCTGCCCATGAGAAACTCGCCGGCCGGAATCTCGACAAGCCGCATGCCGATCGAGTTTTCGACCAGCCGCGGTGGTGACGCCTTGCCTTCCGCAGCCCGCTCCTCGGCGACCGCGGCAATGCCGGGGACAACGCACACCACACACGCCGCGACCCACGCGGTCCGTGCCATCTTGCGCCTCCATCAAAAAAAGGTGCCAGCCACCAAATCTGGGCAACTTAGCAGATTGTGAGTGTTCGCGGGCTCCGACGACGGCACGCTCCACGGCCCGCGGTCGGCCGAGTGAACGGCCGATCCTCCGTTCGACGAAGCCGTGTTTGACTGTGCCCCGCGTCGGGGGTAGCGTCACTCGCGATGGAGCGACGTTCCTGTCCCATCCTCGACACCGTGCATCCCAGGCCTGCCCTCATGCTTTCTTCGCACCGCTCGCTTCGCTGCCTCGCCGTCGCCTTGCTCGCCGCCGCCACGGCATCCGCCAGCGCCGCCGATCCCTCCCCTCCGGCGTTGCACCGCGTCACCCGCGTTCCCTTCCGGGTCGAGGCCCGGATCGAGGGCGTGTTCGAGGCACCCGTCAGCGCCGAGGTGCGGCTCGACGCAAAGCGTGCGAGTCAATTCAGCGTCGAGAAGGCGGTGCCGCACGGCACCCGGGTGGGCAAGGGGGACGTGCTCGTCGAGGTCGACACCGAGGCGTTGGACGAGGAGATCGCCGACCAGACGCTCGCCGGACAGCTGGCCGACATCGCCCACGAACTGCTGGAAAAGGAACTGGCGATCATCGAGAAGGCGACGCCGTTGTGGCTGGAGATGGCCCGCACGACCCGCCGCCGGCTGACCGAGGACCTGGGCCGCTACGAGGAGAAGGAGAAGGCTCTCGCCAAGGACCTCAACGACGTGATCCTCGAGTTCAACGAGTTCAACCGCGAAAACGCGGAAGAGGAACTCGGCCAGTTGGAAAAGATGTACAAGCAGGACGACCTGACGGAGGAGACGGAGGAGATCGTCCTCAAGCGGGCCCGGTTCGAGGCTCGCATCGCCCGCTTCATCGCCACCATGGCCCGCGACCGGCACGAACGAATGGCGACGCTCGACCTGCCGCGCGAGCTCGACGCCCTGCGGAAGTCCTCCGACTTCTCCGCCCTCGATCTGGAACAGGCCGAGGGCAGACTGCCGCTTGCCTTGGCGCGGCAGAGGCTGAGCGTGGAGAAATCGGCCGCCGACCGGCGCGAGGCCGCCCGGAAACTCGCCGAGGCGAAGGCACTCCGCCGGCTCCTGCCCGTCACCGCGCCGATCGACGGCACCGTCTACTACGGCCGATTTCACCAGGGTCGGTGGGTGGACGCCGACAACGCGGCGCAGCAACTGCGGCCGGGCGGGCAATTCGACACGCGGCAGCCGCTGCTCACCGTCATCGGACCGGGTCGGCTCGCGGTGCGGGCTGGCGTGCCGGAGAAGGAATTGTCTCGCGTGCCGGAGGCGGCCGAGGCGCGGATCGTGCCAAAGGCCTTTCCCGAAGCCGCGCATCCGGCCCGTGTGCGCAGCGTGTCGGCAGTACCGGTGTCGGCAGGCCGATTCGAGGCACTCGTCGACCTGCTCGAGGATCAGCCGCGGCTCGTCGCGGGGATGGAGGCGGAGGTCCGCGTCACCGCCGATCAGCGGAGCGATGTTCTGGCGGTGCCGCGGAAGGCCGTCTTTACCGATGATTTCGATGGCGGTCGGCGGTACGTCCTCGTCTTCACCGGCGCCGGCAAAGAGCCGATGAAGCGCATGGTCAGCGTGGGGCGTTCCAACGACGAGCTCACGGAGCTCACCGCCGGCCTGTCGGTGGGGGAGGAGATCCTGCTCGAGAAGCCGGCGCCGGCCAAGCCAGAGACCGCGGCCGCGAAGCCCGAGGCTGCACCGGCCAAACCGGAACCGGTCGCCCCGAAACCGGAACCCGCCAAGCCCGAGGCCGCGGCGACGCCGGCCCCTGAAGGTGCCGCAGCCTCGCCACCGAAGGATGCGCCCGACAAACCAGCCCCCGGCCAGAAGTGACGGAGCACGGCATGCAGGTTCGCGCGCGGATTCGCGGTGTGATCGCCGGCGTTGGAATGGCGCTGGCGGTGGCATCTGTCCCGCCGTCGGCCTGCAGGGCCGGCGAGCCGACGGCACCGGTCGCTCCGGTTCCCTCGCGACCGCTCGCCGAATCCGGGCCCAGTCCCGCCGCGGTGGAGCCCGTACCCCCGGCGGAACTCGAGGCCGGCATCGACCGCGGCGTGGCCTTCCTGCTCGAAGCGCAGCGGGCCGACGGCTCGTGGGGCTCGGCCGACAACACGAAGGGGGGCATCGACATCTACGCCCCCGCGCCGGGAGGCCACCACGCCTTCCGGGCGGCGGTGACGGCGCTCTGCGTGTCGGCGGTCATCGAATCGGGACGCGACGACGACGCGGCCCGCAAGGCGATCGACCGCGGCACGGCCTGGCTCCTCGAACGGCTGCCGGACCTGCGCCGGGCCACTCCCGACGCCCTCTACAACATCTGGGGCCACGCCTACGGGATCGAGGCTCTGGCCCTCGTGCATCGCCGGCCGGAAAGCGAAGAGGCCAGGCGCCAGGCGATCACCGATTGCATCCGCGGCCAGGTCGAACTTCTCGGGCGGTACGAATCGGTCGATGGCGGCTGGGGCTACTACGACTTCGCGGTCGGCGCCCAGAAGCCGGCATCCAGCCCGACGACCTTCACGACGGCGACGGTGCTCCTGGCGCTGGCCGATGCCCGCGACCTCGGCGTCGACGTGCCGCAGAACCTCTTCGACCGTGGCCTGGCTTCGATCCGCCGGCAGACGAAGCCCGATCGCAGTTATCTGTACGGCGAATACCTCAAGTACCAGCCCGGCCATCCGGTCAACCGGCCGGGGGGGAGCGTCGGCCGCTCGCAGGCCTGCCATGCGGCGCTCCGCCGGCTCGGCGATGAGGGGCTCACCGACGCCGCGATCACCGCCTGGCTGGAGCGGCTCTTCGCCCGCAACGGCTGGCTCGGACTCGCCCGCAAGAAGCCGATTCCGCACGAGTCGTGGTTCGCCGTCGCCGGCTACTTCTTCTTCTACGGCCACTTCTACGCGGCCGAGTGCATCGAGTCGCTTCCGGCGGCCGCCCGGCCGCCGCTGCAGAACCAGCTCGCCCGGGTGATCCTTCCGCTCCAGGAGCCGAACGGCTGCTGGTGGGACTATCCGTTCTACGACTATCACACGCAGTACGGCACCGCCTTCGCCGTCCGCACGCTCGTCCGCTGCCGTGGACGGTGACCACCGTAGCGGTTCCCCTCCCGCCGTCAGCTGCCGGCGTAGAAGTCGCTCTCGAGGTACGCGTCCTTGAGATGGCGGAGGCCCACGAGGAGGACGGCCGAGGCCGGCAGGGCGAGAAGGACGCCGAAGAAGCCGAACACCTGCCCGAAGGCGAGAAGCGCGAAGATCACCGCCAGCGGATGGAGGCCGATCCGCTGGCCGACGATCCTCGGCGTGAGGAAAAAACTCTCCAGCAGTTGGCCGCAGCCGAACACCACCACGACCGCGATCAGGCTCCACGATCCGTCCGGCTGCAGCAGCGCACCGAGCAGGGCCAGGCCGAGCCCGGTGCCGAAGCCGAGGTATGGCACGAACGCCAAACCGCCGGTGACGAGGCCGATCGGCAGCGCGAAGTCGACCCCCAGCACCCAGAGGGCACCGGTGTAGTACAGGGCAAGGAGGCCCATCACCGCCAACTGGCCGCGCAGGAACTCCCCCAGCACGCCGTCGATCTCGGCGGCGATCCCGCCGACGAGCGTGTGAAAGCGGCGCGGCACGAGCCGGTCGACCCGGGCCACCATGCCGTGCCAGTCGAGGAGCAGATAGAAGAGCACCATCGGGATGAGCACGAGGTTGCCGAGCAGCGCGGCGAGTGCGGCCCCTCCGCTCCGCCCCATGGCGAGCACCCCGGACGCGATGCCGTCGATCCCCTTCACCTGGGCGACGACCAGCCCTGCCAACGATTCGAGATCGAGATGCACTTCCCTGCCGAACAGCGCCTGAAGCTGCGGCGCGACCGCGGCGTCGAGCCGGGCCAGGAACGGCGGCAGATGGGCGGCGAGCTCGAGCGTCTCCCGGTGGATGAGCGGCGCGACGACGAGAAACACCGCCATCAGGCCGACGAAGAGCAGCGCCAGCATCACGGCCACGGCCCCGACCCGCGGCACACGGCGGCGGGCAAGCCAGTCGACGCCCGGATTGAGGATGAAGGCGAGCACGGCGGCCGCGAGGAACGGCGTCAGCGTGCCGCGCAGCAGCCACAGCACCCAGAGCAGCGCCGCCCCGACCGCGAGCCACCAGGCGGCCTGGAGTTGTTCGCTGCGCACGCGCATCACGTTTGATCCGGAACTGGGGGGCGGAATGCCGGAGTGTAGCCGATCCGCGTGGACACCGCGGCCGGCGCGGCGGCATACTCCCCGCTCGTCATCATGCCCTGGTTCCAGCACGAAGTCCGGCTCGCCCCCCGCCCCCGCGGCTTCCATCTCGTCACCGCCGAGGTCGCGGCCGCCCTGCGCGACATGGGGACGGTCCGCGTCGGGCTGCTCCACGTCTTCATCCTGCACACGTCCGCCAGCCTGGCGATCAACGAGAATGCCGATCCCGACGTGCCCCGCGACATGGAGATGGCCCTCGACGCGATCGCCCCCGAAGACCTTCCCTACCGGCACGCCTGCGAGGGGCCCGACGACATGCCCGCACACGTCAAGGCCGCGCTCATCGGCAGTTCCGTCACGGTGCCGATCCGCGACGGCGGCCTGGCGTTGGGAACCTGGCAGGGCATCTACCTCTGCGAGCACCGTGACCGCGGCGGACCACGGCGGCTGCTGCTGACCATGTGCGGCGAACGGTAGCGCCGGCCCCGAGCGGAGGTTGCGATGTCCGACGAGCAGATCCCGCCGGTCCCCGGCCATGCCCCGTCCGCCTTCGATGCCGAGCGGTTTCGGCGCGAAGGCCGGGCCATCGTCGACTGGATCGCCGCCTACTGGGAGTCTCTCGAATCGCTCCCCGTGCTGTCGCGAGCCACGCCGGGCTGGGTCGGCGGGCAACTCCCCGCCGGCCCGCCCCTGGATCCGGAGCCGCTCACCGCGGTCATCGCTGACCTCGACCGGGTCATCGTTCCCGGGCTCACGCACTGGCAGCATCCCGGATTCTTCGGCTACTTCCCCGCTTCCACGAGCGGCCCGTCGATGCTCGGCGAACTGCTCGCCGCCGGGCTTGGCGTGCAGGGAATGCTCTGGACGACGTCCCCGGCCTGCACGGAACTGGAAACGCTCGTCCTCGACTGGCTGCGGCAGTTGCTCGGTCTGCCGGAGCGGTTCGCGGCCGCGGGTGCGGGCGGCGGCGTGATCCAGGACTCCGCGTCGAGCGGGCTCCTCTGCGCGGTGCTCGCGGCGCGGGAGCGGGCGACCGATGGCGGGACGAATCGCGCGGGCGTGCACCAGCAGGCGGTGCCGCTGACCGCCTACTGCAGCGTCGCCGCCCACTCCAGCGTCGAGAAGGGGCTGCGGATCGCGGGCATCGGCAGCGACTGGCTGCGCCGCCTGCCCGTCGCTGCCTGCGGAGGCCTCGACGTGAAAGCCCTGACGGAGGCGATCGCGGCCGACGCCCGCGCCGGCCGCCGGCCGTTCTTCGTGGCGGCCACCGTGGGCACGACGGCCGCGGGTGCGATCGATCCTGTGCCGGCGATCGCCGCCGTCGCGGCCCGGCACGGCGCCTGGCTGCACGTCGACGCCGCCTGGGCGGGCGCCGCGGCGATCTGCCCGGAACTCCGCCCGCCGCTCGTGGCCGGTGCCGAGGCCGCCGACAGCTGGGGCTGCAACCCGCACAAGTGGCTGCTGGTCAACTTCGACTGCCACACGCTCTGGGTCGCCGATCGCGGGCCGCTCGTCCGGGCGCTGTCACTGAAGCCCGATTATCTGCGCAACGCCGCCAGCGAGGCGGGAGCGGTGATCGACTACAGCGACTGGCAGGTGCCGCTCGGCCGTCGCTTCCGGGCCCTGAAGCTCTGGCTGGTGCTCCGGATGCTCGGCGCGGAAGCCCTGCGCCGCCGGATTCGCGATCACGTCGTCTGGGGCCGCGAACTGGCCGACTGGGTGGCAGCCGACCCGCGGTTCGAACTCCTCGCCCCCCCGTCCCTGGGGCTGGTCTGCTTCGCCTCGCGTGCGGGCGACGATGTCACCGCCACCCTGCTCGACCGGGTCAACGCGGCCGGAGATATCTTTCTCAGCCGGGCGACGGTGGCCGGCCGGCTGGCCATCCGCGTGGCGATCGGCGGGGCGATCACGGAACGGCGGCACGTGGCCGCCGCATGGGATGCGATCCGACGGCACCTGCCGTGACGAGGGTCCATGCCGCGGGGGCGGGGCTCTCCCGGCCGGCATTCTTTCCGCCTCTTGCCCCAGGTGTCGCGGCCGGTTTTTTCTCCATTTCGACCGCCGCGGCCGCCGAAATTCTCCGGCTGAACCATCCTTCCCCGGCTTCCGTAGTATTGGCTGCGGCCCGCCGCCGGCGGCAGTTTGCCCGCCGTCCGACAGGGCCAGGGAAGGCAGGGAGTTGCAACCATGGCACGCAAAGATGCTCTGTTGAACCTGCGGTCGATCCTCGTCCGCCGCCGCGATGCTCTGCGGAGCGCGCTCGCGGGCGATCTCACGCTGCTCAGGGAGCTGCGCAGCGAGTCGCCGGGGGACGTCGTCGACGCAGCCTATGACTCGGCCCAGGACGAGCTCAGTTCGCAACTGGCGGAGGTCGAAAGCCGCGAGTTGGCGAACATCGAGAACGCCCTGGAGCGGATGAAGGCCGGTTCGTACGGCCTCTGCGAGGTCTGCGGCGGCAAGATTCCTCTCGCCCGATTGAACGCGCTGCCCTACGCCACGATGTGCATCGAATGCCAGCGTGACCTGGAGCGGTCCGGTTCGTCCGGCCACGGGCGGCGGCACGAGGCGGAAGAGGCCGGGGAGGAGACCGTGTCGGGGGAGTTGGAACTGTAGTCCGCGCCGGCGTCCGGTTTTGCTATGGTTGCGGACCGCCTTCGCCCCCGACGAGACGACTCCATGGCAGCCCGCCGACGGTTTCTTGGCAGAGGATGCAGCGCCTGGCGGCTCGTCGCAGCGGCGCTGCTCCCACTGGCAGCGCCGTGCTCCGGCGAGGAACCGCCGCCGCTCGCTCCGGTGCCGGCGGTGATCGGACCGCAGGCCGAACGCCCCGACCCGCTCGCCGCTCCGCGGCTGTCGACGGCCGACCGTGACCGTCTCTACGCGCAACTCGCCCAGGATGCGGAGTTCCTTGAGCGACACGGGCGGCATCTGCGCCGGCTCTCCCAACTGCTTCGGCCCACGGTCGTGCACATCGCGGCCACCAAGCCCCGCTCCCGGCCACGGAGCGGCAAGACCACGGAGGAGGAAGCGGGCTCCGGGGTGATCGCCACGGTGGCTGGCAGGACGGTGGTGATCACAAACCGTCACGTCGTCCATCGGGCCGACCTGGAAGACATCTCGCTCCGCCTGGATGACGGCCGCCACCTCCACCCCGAGCGGCTCTGGTCGGACGCCGACACCGACATCGCCGTGATGGAGATCGGGGCCGATGATCTGCAGACCGCGCGGTTCGCCGAGGAGGACACCCTGCAGATCGGCGACGCCGTGGTGGCCATCGGCAGCCCCTTCGGCCTGGCCCAAACTGTGACGCTCGGTATCGTGTCGGCCAAGGGCCGCCGCGACCTCGACCTGGGCGAGGGCCGTGTTCGCTTCCAGGACTTCATCCAGACCGACGCCGCGATCAATCCCGGCAACAGCGGCGGCCCGCTGGTCAACATTCGGGGCGAGGTGGTCGGGCTGAACACGGCCATCGCCAGCAACTCCGGCGGCAGCGAGGGCATCGGCTTCGCCATCCCGATCTCCATGGTGATTTTCGTCAGCCGGCAACTCGTCGAGCATGGACAGGTGCAACGGGCATTCCTGGGCGTGTCGCTCGACAGGGTGTTCTCCCCGCAGCATGCCGACCGGTTGGGCATGCCGCGTCCGGTGGGTGCCCTCGTGATCGGCGTCACACCGGGGGCTCCGGCCGATCGGGCCGGCATCCGTCGGGACGACGTGATCATCGCGTACGACGGCCGGCCGGTCGACGACGACGACCACCTCTTGAGCCTGGTGAGCACGACGCCCCTGGGACGCACCGTCGATGTCGTGATCTTCCGGGAACGGAGCCGATCCACGCTGCGGCTGACCGTCGCCAGCCGGCGCGACTTCGAGCCCTGACGGCCCTCAGGTGGCGGCGGCGGCGTTGCCGAACCCGCGCAGGATGCAGTCCTTCACCGCGGCGACGTCGCAGCCCACGAGCAGGTCGACGTTGGGCCGGCCCTGGCGGATCTGCCGGCGGTCGATCACGAGCATGCCCGCCGTCAGTTCGCCGCTGGTCTCCACGTCGGCCGCGACCGCCTGCCGCTCGAAGAGTTCGGGATTCGTCGCCGCCACGAGCGCGACGACGTCGTGCAGGCAGATCCCCTCGCTGCCGAGGATTTGCCGATGCGCCCGCAACGCGTGGCCGAGCATGCGCCGCAGCAGGGTACCGGCCCGCGACGACTCGTCGGGCAACTGATCCAGCAGATCGAAGCCGAGCACCACCTGCCCGCTCGTCTCCAGCGGCACGAGCGTCTTCCCGATCGGCTCCCGGACCACCTGCCGGGCCGCGGCCGGATCGCAGTAGAAGTTGAAATCGGCCGTTGCGGTGGCGTTGCCCGCGGCGTGCACGGTGCCACCGCAGACGACGAGGCCGGCGGCGAGTTCGAGGATCGCGGGGTCGCGGCGCAGGAGCCGGGCGATGGTGGTCAGCGGCCCGAGCGTGAGGATCGTGATCTCGCGCGGGTGGGCCTTGAGGCACTCCCAGATCACCTTCTCCGAGGCATGGCCGCCGTGCAGCGAGACCCGCGGCAGTTCCGCCCCGCCGAGGCCGTCCGCGCCGTGCATGCTGTAGGGCCGTTCCGGCAGGACGACGTCGTCGGTGGCAGCCCCGAGCCGCGGCAGCCGGGGCGGGTCGAGGTAGCCGACGACCGCCTGCAGGTTCACGGTCGCCTGATCGGGGCCGACGTTGCCGCCGACGGCCGTCACCGCCACCACCTCGATGCGGGGATCGAACAGGGCCAGGGCGAGAGCCACGGCGTCGTCGATCCCGGGATCGACGTCGATGATCAACTTGCGGGGCGAGGCCGGGGGCACGAGGCGACTTTCACGACGGGGCGGTTGTTGTACGCTGACGAACGGCGGGCCGCGCCGGGCGGACCGCCGCAGAAATGTATCCGAAACCGCCCGCGAACGCCGCCGCCGGCCGCGGAGCGGCAGCCACGCCACCGATGAGCGATCACGACACTCGCGTGAACCTTGCTGCATCGACCCGCCGGCTGCGGGCGGGGGAACGGGGCTCCGCGGACGACGCGCGCCGCATTCTCGAGGCCGTCCTCGACGGCAGCGGCGACCTCGCCGCGTTCGGCGAATGGCTGCTGGCCCTCGCCGACGTGGGTGAATCGGCCGACGAGATCGCCGGTGTCGCCGCGGCGATTCGCGACCGCATGATCCGCGTGCCGCGCCCACCCGACCTCGTCGTCGCCGACACCTGCGGCACCGGCGGTGACGGCTCGGAGTCGTTCAACATCTCGACGGCTGTCGCCCTCGTCGTCGCGGCTGCCGGCCAGCCGGTGGCCAAGCATGGCAACCGGGCGGTGTCGAGCCGGACCGGATCGGCCGACGTGCTCGAACAGCTCGGCGTGCCGATCGACGCCACACCTGCCGCCAGTGCCGCCGCGCTCGCCGCGTACGGCTTCTGTTTCTGCCTCGCGCCGCTGCACCATCCGGCGCTGGCCCGCGTCGGCACGCTGCGTCGGTCGCTCGGGCGGCCGACGGTGTTCAACCTCGTCGGCCCGCTCTGCAATCCGGCCGGGGCCACGGTGCAGCTGATCGGGGTCGGCAGGGAGTCGGCCCGCGCGGCCGTCGCCGAGGCGGCGCGGCGGCTGGGGGCGACGCGGACGCTCGTCGTCTCGGGCCGGCTGGGCGACGACGACAACGCCCGCTGCTTCGACGAGGTCAGCCTGTTCGGCCCCACCGACGTGATCGACGTCGGGCGAGGCGTCGTCCGGCAGTACCGCTGGCAGCCTGCGGACTTCGGATTTGCAACGCGGCCCGTCGTCGACCTCGCCCTGCTCGCCGTGGACGGCCCGGCAGCAAGCGCCGCCCGGATCCGCGGCGTGCTGGCCGGCGATGCCGGTCCGGCGCGGGATGTGGTCGTGCTCAACGCCGCCGCCGTGCTCTGGGCGGCCGGCCACGCGGCCGATCCGATCGCGGCCCGGCACCGCGCCGAGGCGGCGATCGATTCGGCCGCGGCCGCGCGGCTGCTCGAGGCGCTGCGGGCCGGTCCGCCATCTGTCTGAGCGCCAGTGGCCTGACCACCGGCGCGTCAGGCAGCCGCGACGTCGATGGGGATCTCGAGGCCGTCGTATGCGAGTTCGATGCCGGCGGGGAGCGTCGCCGAGATCGGGGCATGGCCGAGTTCGTGGCCCATGTGGGTGAACAGCGTCCGCCGCGCTCCCACTCGCTCCGCCACCGCCACCGCCTCCGCTAGCGACAGATGCGTCGGATGCCGGGCGGGCCGCAGGCAGTCGAGGACGAGCGTGTCGAGCCCGGCGAGCAGCGGCCAGGTCTCGTCCGGGATCAGGTTCGTGTCGGTGCAGTAGGCGACGTTGCCGAAGCGGAAGCCGAGCACGTCGAACACGCCGTGCCGAAGCGGCAGCGGGATGACCCGCGCCCCGAGAACGGTGAACGGCGCCGTCGAGATCCGCTCGAACGTCAGCTTCGGCACGCCGCCGCCGGGCACCGGCATGGCCTCGAAGGCGTAATCGAAGGCCCGACGGATCCGCTTCTCGACCCGCTCCTCGCAGAAGACCGGCAGCGGCCCGCCGGCGGCGTAGCAGATCGGCCGCACGTCATCGAGGCCGTAGACGTGGTCCACGTGGTCGTGGGTGAAGAGGATCGCATCGACCCGCGCGATGCCCTCGCGGAGCAGTTGGCTGCGCAGGTCGGGCGTGGTATCGACGAGCAGGTGGCCGGCCGGCAGGCCGACGACGACGCTCGTCCGCGTCCGCCTGTCGCGCGGGTCGGCACTCGTGCAGACGGGGCAGCCGCAGCCGACGACGGGCACGCCGACGCTGGTTCCGGTGCCGAGAAACACGAGCCGGCCGGTGATGTCGCGGCCCCTGGTCCAGACCGGCTGCGGCGCCGCGGAGCGGGGCTCGTTTCCTGCGACCGCCGTGTGAGTCAAGTTGCCCGCCGCGTCCTGCATGCCTGATAGTATCGGGACCGGCACGCGAAATGCCATGGCGGAGGCCCTCGGCCGCCCACATGTTCCACCGTTGACCCGGAGCAAACAATGTCCCGTCAGCCCGCGGCACGCGTCGCCCTCCATGCCTGCTGCCTGGCCTGCATCGGCGGCCTGATTGCGGCCTTTCCCGTCCGGGCGGCCCGGGCGGCCGACGAGCCGATCGTCCTGGCCGTCGTCGCCTGCGATCCCTATGCAGAGCTCAAGGCACAGGTTGACTGGCTGGGAAGCGTCGTCGATCAGCCCGCGCTCGCCAGCCTCGTGGAGTCGCCGCTCATGATGGCGACGCGGTTCCAGGGGCTCGCCGGCCTCGACGTGAACCGTCCGACCGGCGTCATCTTCACGGCGGAGGGTCCGGGCAACACCCCGGTCATGCGCGGCTTCGTGCCCGTGAAGAATCTGGACATGCTCCTCCGGTCGCTCGCGCCGGTGATCGGCGACGTGGTGGAGCGGGACGGCATCAAGACGGTCACGCCCGCCGGCATGCCGGCGCTGCAGATCATCGACCGCGAGGGCTGGGCGATCATCGCGGCCCGCGGAACCCCGGATGCTCCGGCCGGCCTGGAGCAGCACCTCGATCCCGTGGTCAAGTCATGTTCGCTCGGTGCGCGGCTGTTCCCCTCGCGGCTGCCCGAACCTCTGCGCGACTGGATCGTGACACGCGCCGGTGAAGCGGCGGCGCGGCAGGCACAGCATCCGGGCGCCGCACCCCTTGTCGCCGGAGCCCTGAAGCAGCAGTTCGCCGCGACCGAGATGGTGACCCTTGGCCTGACACTCGACGTCGAGAAGGCGCGGGCATTCCTCGAATCGCGACTCTTGATGTCGGCCGACTCGGCCGCGGGCAGGCTCGCCGATGACATGGCGCGGGCGAAGCCCACGGCTCCCACCCTGATGACGACCGAAGGTAAGCCGGCGGCCGTCGTCGGTCACCTGGCCGTCGCGGTTCCCGAGCCGCTCTGCAAGCAGACACTGGCCGTGTTGCCGTCTCCCGCCACCGCACCCAACGCCACGCTCGCCGCCGTCATTCGGGAACTGGTGCCGGCGATGCTCGATACGGGGGTCATCGACACCGCGTTCACGATCGACACCGCGGCGGCCCGCGCCGTCACTGACCCTGCCCTGCCCGCCATCACGGCCTGCGTGAAGGTTGCGGATGGCCGCGCGGTCGAAGCCGGCCTGAAGAAGGCGATCGGTACGGCGAAGGGGCTTCCGGCCGGCGTCCGCGTGACGTTCGACACGGGCCGGGTGGGAGCCGCCACGCTCCACACCCTGGAGATCGACACCGCCGACGACGCCCGCCTGAGACAGATGCTCGGCGAGCAATTGCTGGTCACGATCGGAATCACCCCCGACCGAGCAATCATCACCCTCGGGCCGGGTGGCGACACGCGTGCTGCCGCACTCTCGACGGCTGCCGCCGCCACAGAATCCAAGCCGTACGCGGGGCTTGAGCTGTCGCTGCTCCCGCTCATCCGCCATGCCGCGACGGTTCAGCTCGCCGGCCTCGACGCCGGCTCCTCGGCACGGATCGAGGCCGTGCTCAAAAAGGCCGCGGCCTATCCCTCGTCATCGCTGCACCTGCTCGTCCGACCGATCGAATGGGGCATGGCAGTCCGGCTATCGGCAGAACCCGGGGCGATCAGGCTGCTCAAGGATGTCGGCACCCTCGAGTGGGAAGCGGGGCGAGGATCGGCGAGAAGCGGGCCCGTGCCAAGTCGCCCGGCGTCGCCGCAGCAACTCAACTGGATCATGAGGGGGATTTTGATTGACGCGGACGCCAACCCCCGCAGTGGCGACAACTGGTTGCCGACCGACATCCGCGCCAAGGACGGCACACCGCTGCTGAGCTGGCGGGTCAGGATCCTGCAGCACATCAACCTCCAACACGTCTTCATGCAATTTCGTCTCGACGAGCCCTGGGACAGCCCGCACAACATCGAGCTGCTGAAAAACATGCCGGACTTTTACCTCAGCCCGGAAGCCCCTGCCGATCAGCCCCGGCACATGACGACCTACGTCGGCGTTCAGGGGGACGGCCTCTTCCTGCGGCCGGACGGCAAGCGCCGGCCGACAGCCGACTTTCGCGATGGCCTCGGCAAGACCATCGCGGTCGTCGAAGTTTCCCCGGCGCTGGCCCGCGAGTGGACGAAGCCCGACGGCGACTTTCCCTCGGAGAAGGAATTCCTGGCTGCCATCGCCGCCTGGCGGAAAGATGGCATGTTTCATGCCGCATTTGCCGATGGGCACGTTCGCGAGTTGAAAGGTTCCGACCTGACGCCGGCCGATTTTCGCGCCCTACTGACCGTGGCGGGCGGCGACAATCCGGCAGAGCCGGAGCCCCCGCTTCGCAAACCGGTCGACAGTGGGTCCGTGCCGAAACGCCGGACGGAATCGGACGACCTCCAGGCGATCATAAAGGGCGTGCTCAAGAACGCCGACGCCAACCCAGACAGAGGCGACAACTGGTTCCCGACCGACATCCGCTCCAAGGACGGGAAACCGCTCCTGAGTTGGCGAGTTGCGATCCTGCCGCATGTCGGGCTGAAGTCCCTTCACAGCGCGTTTCGTCTCGACGAGCCATGGGACAGCCCCCACAACATAAAGTTGCTGAAAAACGCGCCCGACTGGTGTCGGAGTCCGGCGGCGCCCACCGGGCAACCCCAACACATGACGACCTACGTCGGCGTTCAGGGAGAGGGACTCTTTCTGCGGCCGGACGGTAAGGCACGACGACAGTTTGGAGATTTTTCCGACGGCCCCAACAGGACCATCGCGGTCGTCGAAGTTTCCCCGGCGCTGGCCCGCGAATGGACGAAGCCCGACGGGGACTTTCCCACGGAGAAGGAATTCCTGGCTGCCGTCGCCGCCTGGCGGAAAGATGGCACGTTTCATGCCGCCTTTGCCGATGGGCACGTTCGCGAGTTGAAGGGTTCCGACCTGACACCGGCCGATTTTCGCGCCCTACTGACCGTGGCGGGCGGCGACAATCCGGCAGAGCCGGAGCCCTGATGCGAATTGCAGGGCGAATGTCGCGGGTAAAACTCCGTGGCCAGGCCCGCTCGCAGCGATCGCCCGGCGCTACGGCCGGCCCGGGCGAGTGACGGCAGCCGTTCGACTCGGCAACCACCATGCAGAACGAGACGTCTGACAACCGCGGCCATTCCGGCGGGCTCGTGGCGACCGTCTGTGGTGTCGTTTTCCTGCTCCTCTTTGGCCCCCTGGTCATCGTCGTGGGCGAGTCGCTCTGCTTCGGAACGAATCACTTCGAACGTGGCCTGAGAGCCATGGGCATTCACGGCTTCTATGAATGGTTCTACAGAGTCACGGGGATCATCGACTTCGTGACGTACCTGCTCAGAGCCTTCAACCTCATTCCCTGATCCAGCCGCAACAATCGTGTTCGGCACGGAACCGCGTTTCGGGGACGCCCGGCCGCCTGCCGGGCGAGGGTCATGCGCCAAACGGCGAGCCGGTCGGAGGCACGCGCAGGAGTCGGGGTGCTTTGCCTGCACCACAGGACGTACCATTAAGCACGAGCTCGCAACGGCAAAGTCCCCCGACGACGAGCATGCCTCCGACCGGCGGCGCGGCTGCCGGGCGAGGGGGCCGCGTGCCACGGCGCGGCAGGCCGCGGCGTCTTCGGGCACACTCTCGCCTTGACCCCCGCACCGATTCCCCGCGACAATCCATCCTGTAGCGGCCTGCACCGGGACGGGTGCAGGCCGCCCTGCGCCGTAACTGCGATCCCGGGCTCGTGCCCGGGCCCAGGTGCCGCACCCTGCCCCCGCACACCATCGCCGAACAGCATTCATGGAAACCCTCGAACGCATCTGGGAAACCGTCTCCAACGGGGCCGCCGCCGTCGGCAGCCGCGTCGAGCGGACGCTGACCGGCCTGTTCGGCTCCTCAAACGCCCGCTACCTGCGTCGGCTGGAATCCAAGATCGAGGCCATCAACGGACTGGAAACCCGGCTCCAGGGGCTCAGCGATGCGGAACTCCGCGGCCAGACGGCCGAATTCCGGCGCCGGCTGGCGGCTGGTGAGACGCTCGACGACATCCTCGTCGAGGCCTTCGCCACCTGCCGCGAGGGAGGCCGGCGGTTCCTCGGCATGCGGCACTACGACGTGCAACTCGTCGGCGGCATGGTGCTCCACTCGGGGGCGATCGCCGAGATGATCACCGGCGAGGGAAAGACGCTCGTCGCCACGCTCCCCGCCTACCTCAACGCCCTCGAGGGGCGGGGCGTGCACGTCGTCACCGTCAACGACTACCTCGCCCGGCGCGACATGGAGTGGATGGGCCCCCTGTACCTCGGCCTCGGGCTGACGGTCGGCGCGATCCAGTCGGGCATGGAATCGGCCGAGCGGCAGCGGTCCTACGCCTGCGACATCACCTACGGCACGAACAACGAGTTCGGCTTCGACTACCTGCGGGACAACATGCGGATGGCCGCCCGCGGCGACGACCGCTTCCCCAAGCACCAGCAGCAGAGCCAGGGGCCGCTGAACTTCGCCATCATCGACGAGGTGGACAACATCCTCATCGACGAGGCGCGGACGCCGCTGATTATCTCCGGCCCGGCCCACGACGACGTCGCCAAGTACGCCCGCGCCGACCAGATCGCCCGCCGGCTGGAAACCGACCGGCACTTCGAGGTCAAGGAGAAGGAGCACACCGTCGCCCTCACCGAGGAGGGCGTGCGGCTGGCGGAAAAGCTCGCCGACGTCGAGAGCTTCTACACCGCCGGCAACATGGAATGGCCGCACCTCATCGACAACGCCCTCAAGGCCCACTGGCTCTACAAGCGGGACGTCAATTACGTGGTCCAGAACGGCGAGGTGGTGATCGTCGACGAGTTCACCGGCCGCCTCATGCCGGGCCGGCAGTGGTCCGACGGCCTGCATCAGGCGGTCGAGGCCAAGGAGGGAGTGCGGATCAAGGAGGAGTCGCAGACGCTGGCCACCGTCACGCTGCAGAACTTCTTCAAGCTCTACCGCAAGGTCGGCGGCATGACCGGCACCGCCATGACCGAGGCGACCGAGTTCTGGAAGATCTACAAACTCGACGTCATCGCCATCCCCCCCAACCGCGGCCTGAAGCGGATCAACCACCCCGACGTCATCTACCGCACCGAGCGCGAGAAGTGGATCGCCGTCGCCGACGAGGTGGAGCGGATCAACCGCTGGGACACGCTGGCCCTCGCCGACGGTTCGTGGAAGGTGGGAACGATCCTCGGCGAGACGCCCGCGGGCTACGAGTTCCAGCCCAAGGGGGAGCGGACCAGCGAGACGATTCCCGCTGCCAAGGTCCGCGAGACCCAGCGGCGCGGCCTGCCCGTGCTCGTCGGCACGGTGTCGATCGAGAAGAGCGAGCGGCTCTCCGCCCTGCTGGAGAAACGCGGCGTCGAACACCAGGTGCTCAACGCCAAGCATCACAAGCGCGAGGCGGAGATCATCGCCCAGGCCGGCCGGCTCGGGGCCGTGACCATCGCCACCAACATGGCGGGCCGCGGCACCGACATCATCCTCGGCGGCAACCCGGAGACACTCGCCTGGGCCAAGCTCCAGGACACGTATCCGACCCGGCTCGACGTCCCACGCGAGGAGTGGGACGGGCTCGTCGCCGAGATTGCCGCCCGGGAAAACATGCGGCCCGAGGGGGAGCAGGTCCGGAGCATGGGCGGCCTGCAGATCATCGGCACCGAGCGGCACGAGGCCCGCCGCATCGACCTCCAGCTCCGCGGCCGTTGCGGCCGGCAGGGAGACCCCGGCTCGAGCCGGTTCTTCCTCTCGCTGGAAGACGACCTGATGCGGATCTTCGCCGGCGAATGGGTGAAGAACGTGCTCACCCGGCTCGGAATGCAGGACGGCGAGGCGATCGAGAGCCGGATGGTCACCCGTCGGGTCGAGGCGGCCCAGAAGAAGGTCGAGGAGCGGAACTTCGAGGTCCGCAAGAACCTCCTCGAATACGACGAGGTGATGGACGAGCAGCGGAAGCGGGTGTACGGCTTCCGCCAGCGGATTCTCGACCATACCGACGGCGACGCCGATTGCCGGGAGATGATCCTGGAGATGGTCGATCGCCAGGTGACGCAGAACATCGGCACGTTCCTCGACAAGGACTACGGGCCGCAGAGCTATGCCACCTGGGCGGCGGGGCAGTTCGCCTGCGAGTTCGACGGCAACGACTTCCGCGGCATGTCGCCGAATGAGGCCGAACGGCTCGCCTGCGACGAGGCGATCCGCCAGGCCGACGCGCAGATCTTCGAAGCCGTCGACGAAAACCTCCCCGCCGGCGAAGACGAAAGCGAGTGGAACTGGTCGGCGCTGGCCGCATTCGCCAACTCCCGCTGGAAGCTGGGCATCTCCGATCGCGACCTGCGCCGGGTCGGCCGCGACGGCGTGGCGGAAATGCTGCAGACGCGGGCCCAGGAGGCGATCCGAAGGATCGACCTTGCTGAGGGAGCCCGGTTCCTGGCCCCCGACTTCGGCCTGCGGACCGCCTGCGCCTGGACGGAGTGGCGGTTCGGCGTCCGGCTCGACAAGGCCGACCTCGGCCCTCTCGAACGCACCGGCTACGATCCAAAGGCATTCCAGGAACTCGTCTCGCACAAGGCCCGCGAGGTCTACGCCCGACGTGAGGTCGAGTACCCGGTGCTCGTCGGCCTGTCACACTTCGCGCAGCGCCAGCCCGACGGCTCCCTGCGGCTCGACCGCGACGGACTGCTCGCCTGGGCGCGGGAGCGGTTCGACCCGAATCTGGAAGCGTCCGATCTCGACGGGCCCGACCTGGAGACCCTGCGCGAGCGGTTGATCGCGGCCGGCCGGCGCCGGCACGACCGCGGCGACGACCCGCGGGACGAGATGAAGCGAATGGAGCGGGCCGTGCTGCTCCAGATCCTCGACAACGCCTGGAAGGATCACCTGCTCGCCATGGACCACCTCCGGTCGAGCGTCGGCCTGCGCGGCTACGCCCAGGTCGATCCGAAGGTGGAGTACAAGCGCGAGGGGATGCGGACGTTCGACCTGATGTGGAAGGGAATCGACGAGCGGGTGGTGGACATCGTGTACCGCATCGAGCAGGTCGAGGAGGAGGCCCTGCAGAGCACCTGGAAGGAGACCGCGGCGATCCATGCCGAGGCCGCCTCCGCCACGCGGGCGGAACCTGCCGAGGAGGGGGCCGCCGCCGCGGCGGAGCCGGCGCGGGCCGAACCGATCCGCAATTTCGCCCAGCGGGTGGGCCGCAACGATCCTTGCCCCTGCGGCAGCGGCCGGAAGTTCAAGAACTGCTGCGGCAAGGCGGGGGGCGTGCCTGCCGGCTGACCGCCTCCGCGCCAGCCATTCTCGGGAACGTTCCATGCATATCCGTTCCGGCCTCGTGCACGTGCTGCTCGTCCCGTCCCTGCTCGTCCAGGCGCCTGCCGCCGCGGCCGATCCGCCGGACCCGCGGGCCATCGTCGAGAACAGCCTCGGCATGACGTTCGCCCGCGTGCCACCGGGGACGTTCACGATGGGTTCGCCGGAGGACGAACCGCGGCGCGAGGGGCAGGAGACGGCGCACGAGGTGACGATCAGCCGCGGCTTTCTCCTCGGCCGTCATGAAGTCACGGTCGGCCAGTTCTCACGGTTCGTTCGCGACACGGGCCACCGCACCGACGCCGAGCGGGACGGACGGGGCGCCTACGGCATCGACGCCGCCGGAAAGATCGGCGACATGGAGCCGCAGTTCACGTGGCGCAGTCCGGGATTCGAACAGGCCGACGATCATCCGGTCGTCGACGTGAGTTGGAACGACGCCCAGGCGTTCTGCGTCTGGCTCGGCGACCGCGAGGGGCGTCGTTACCGGCTGCCGACGGAGGCCGAGTGGGAGTACGCCTGCCGGGGCGGCACCCGCACGCCCTACCAGCACGGCGACGATCCCGAAGGCCTGGCCGAACGCGGCAACATCGCCGATGCCACGGCCCGCCGCCGCCACCCCGCCTGGAAGATCGGCATCCGGGCGGAGGACGGCCACGTCTGCACGGCGCCGGTGGGCAGTTTCAAGCCCAACGCCTTCGGCCTCTTCGACATGCACGGCAACGTCTGGGAGTGGTGTGACGATCGTTACCTGCCCGGCTCCTACACCGCCGAGCGGCAGACCGATCCCACCGGTCCGGCGGCTGGCAACGACCGGGTGCAACGCGGGGGTGGCTGGTCGAGCGACTGGCCCAAGGCCCGCTCCGCCGCCCGAATCGGCCGCGATGCGGCCGGCTATCGCGGCTGCTACCTCGGCTTCCGCGTCATCCTCGTCGACGAGGAACGACGATGATCCACTGGGCCTACCTGGCCATCGCCATCGCCGCCGAGGTGCTGGGCACGAGTTTTCTCCGCGCCGCGGCCGGCTTCACAAGGCCGCTGCCGACACTGATCGTGCTGACCGCGTACGTCGTCGCCTTCTATTTTCTGTCGCTGACGCTCGACCAGATTCCGACCGGCATCGCCTACGCCGTCTGGTCGGGAGTCGGCGTCACGCTCGTCGCCATGATCGGCTGGGCCTTCTACGGCCAGAAACTCGACGCCGCGGCTTTCGTCGGCATCGGCCTGATCGTGGCCGGAGTGATCGTGCTCAACCTGTTCTCCACGTCCGCGGCCCACTGATCGGCCCCCCGCAGCCGCCACGTGTTCCGCCAGCGACTGTTCCTTCACCGCGACGACCGCAGACCATGGCACCGCTGCTGAACGTCGTCTATCTCGCGGCGCTCCTCGCCCTGCTTCCCTGGGCGGCCTGGCGGCGACTGTCCGGCCGCCGCCCCGTGGCCGCTCTGTGGACGCGTTTCACCGGCAGCGTCCGGCATCCGCCCGCGGCGTCTGGCGCGGCCACCCGCCGCATCTGGATGCACGGCGTGAGCGTCGGGGAGGTGCAACTCGTGGCGACGCTGGCGGCCGAGGTCGCCGCCCGGGCCGCGGCGGCAGGGTTGTCCGTGGACTGCGTGGCTTCGAGTTCCACCACCACCGGGCTGAAGGTGGCGGAACGCAGGTTCGGCCCCGACCGCGTGTTTCCCTGCCCGCTCGACTTCAGCTGGGCGGTCGCTCGGACCCTCGACCGGGTGCGACCCGACCTGCTCGTCCTCGGTGAACTCGAACTCTGGCCGAACCTGCTGGCCGCCGCCGGACGCCGCGGCATCCCCGTGGTCGTGGTGAATGCCCGGATGAGCGAACGGAGCGCCGCCGGCTATCGGCGCATCACCTGGCTCGTGCGTCGCATGCTCGGCCAGGTTTCGCTCGTCGTCGCCCGGTCGGCGGCCGATGGAAACCGGTTCACGGCGGCCGGGGCGGCCAACGTGGTCGTCGCCGGCTCGATGAAATTCGACGGCGTCCGCGGCGACCGCAACACGCCGGAGATCGATCGGCTGCGCCGGATGGCCGGCATCCATGCCGATGACGTCGTGTTCCTCGCCGGGAGCACCCAGGATCCCGAGGAACGACTGGCGGCCGAGGCCTTCGTCGCAGCCTGCGGCCGGCATCCCGCGGTCCGCCTGGTCCTCGTGCCCAGGCACGTGGAACGGACGCCCGAGATCGCGGCCCTGCTCGACGGGCTCGGGCTGCGTTGGCAGCCCCGCAGCCGGCTCGAGGCCGACGGGCCCGACCCGCAGTGCCGGGTCCTGCTCGTGGACACGACGGGCGAACTCGCCGCCTGGTGGGGCACGGCGACGATCGCCTTCGTCGGCGGCAGCCTCGACGGCCGGCGGGGGGGACAAAACATGCTCGAGCCGGCGGCCTATGGTGCGGCCGTCGCCTGCGGACCGCACACTGGCAACTTCCACGACGAGGTCGCCGTCCTGCGGACCGCCGACGCGGTCGAGGTGGTGGCCGACGGCGCCGCACTCACGGCCTTCGTGGCACGCTGCCTCGCCGAGCCGGCGTGGGCCGCCGAACGGGGCCGTCGCGCCGCGGCCGCCGTTGCCGCCGGCCGCGGAGCCACGCCCCTGACGGCCCGGCTTCTGCTCGAGCAACTGGGGAAGACCGGAAAAAACCCGTGCATGGACGGGGGCAGTTGCCGGGTTGGGCCCGGCCCCCGATAATCTGTGCTTTCGGCAGGGGGATGTTCGTCCCGCCGCCATTTCCTCCTCCCTCACGCACGAGGCGCATTCCGTGGCACAAGGCAAGTATCTGTTCACGAGCGAGTCGGTCAGCATGGGCCATCCGGACAAGTTGGCCGACCAGATCTCCGACGGCGTCCTCGATGCGTACCTCGCCCAGGATCCGAAGAGCCGCGTGGCCTGCGAAACGATGGTGACCACGGGCCTGGCCGTCATCGCCGGGGAAATCACCTCGCGCGGCACGATCGACTACCAGCAGGTCGTCCGCGACGTGATCCGGCAGGTCGGCTACACCGACGACGAGATGGGGATCGCGGCCGACACCTGCTCGGTGCTCGTCGCCGTCGGCAAGCAGAGCGGCGACATCGCCATGGGCGTCAACGAGGACGATGCCAAGGGGAAAGACATCGGTGCCGGTGACCAGGGGCTGATGTTCGGCTACGCCTGCAACGAGACGCCCGAGATGATGCCGTTGCCGATCGCGCTCTCGCACCGCATCCTCAACCGGCTCACCGAGGCGCGGCAAAAAGGGGAGGTCGACTGGCTCCGTCCCGACTCGAAAAGCCAGGTGACGATCGAGTACGAGGGGAACCGTCCCGTCCGCGTCGACACCGTGGTGGTGTCCACGCAGCATGCGCCCCACGTCTCCAACGACGACATCCGTTCGTTCGTGATCGACAAGATCGTCAAGCCGCTGCTGCCCACGAATCTCGATACTTCCGACATCACCTACCACGTCAACCCCACGGGGCGGTTCGTGGTGGGAGGACCGCACGGCGACTGCGGTCTCACGGGCCGCAAGATCATCGTCGACACCTACGGCGGCTGGGGCCGGCACGGTGGCGGCGCCTTCTCGGGCAAGGATCCGACGAAGGTCGACCGCAGTGCCGCCTACATGGCGCGTCACGTGGCCAAGAACATCGTGGCGTCCGGCCTCGCCGACCGCTGCGAGGTGCAGCTCGCCTACGCCATCGGCGTCAGCGAACCGGTCAGCGTGCACGTCGACACCGAGGGCACCGGCCGGATCGAGGACGAGCGGCTCTGCGAGGTGGTGCGGGAGTTCTTCCCGCTGACCCCGCGCGGCATCATCGACTACCTCGACCTGCGTCGGCCGATCTACCGGCGCACGGCCGCCGGCGGCCATTTCGGTCGCGACGGGTTCTCCTGGGAGAAGACGGACCGTGCCGCGGAACTCGCCAAGGCGGCGAAGGCGACCGCTGCCCTGGCCTGAACCCGCATGTCCGTGTTTGCCGGGTTGGTGAGTGCCCCGAACCGAAGCAGCGGTTGTCATGACGACGAGTCTGGCGGCTTGGAGTGCGGTGAGCGGGCGGCATTGGCCGCATTCGCGGGAGTGGCCGCCTGGTTCGGGAGCCTTGTGCTCGCGGCGAGTGGCATGCTCGTGCTGGCCCGCCGGCTCGGGGGTGCGTTCGCCGTGCCGGCTGGGAGCGGGAAGTTTTTTTTCCTGCTCGTCGGCGGAGCGGTCATGCTCGCGGTCACCGTCCAGGTCTGCCGCATGGGACGAAGACCCGCGGCGGCCACGATTGCCTGCGTCGGCTTCGCCGCCGCCATCCTCGCCATCGGCCTGCCCGCCGACCTGGCCTCCTGGGCGACCTCGGCGACGCCCTCCGTGGCCGTCCTCGCGGCATCGCTTGCCCTCGTCGGTCCGGTTGCGTTCGGCCGTCCGGCGGCGTTCGCTCCCCGTCCGCGGCCGGAGCCGCGGGGCCCGGAAACTCCGGCCCCGCGCCGACGGCGGCGGCGGTCGCGGCCGGACGCATCCGCTCCACCGCGATGCGTGAGCCAGCGGCAGGAGCGGTTTCGGCTTGCGAGCGGAGAGGACTGCATCCGGGGCCGAATTCACCTCGAGGTCCCGGCCGGCGCCCGAGTGGTGCACGGTCACATGGGGTTCTGCCCCGCGTTCGCCGCTCTTCCGGAGGTCAGGGTCGAGACGCCCTACGACGGTGTCGAGGCGACGGTCTCCGCCGCCGAGATCGTCCCCTGGGGCGTGCGGATCGAGTGCCGGCTCGCGGAGCCGGCCGAGGAACCGATCGTCATCCCCGTGCTCGTCGTGGCAACAACGCGGGTGTGAGAGGACCCTCCTGCCCATGGCACGCTGGCCCAGACACGCATGGACGACGCTCTTCACCTACGGACTGATCTTCGCCGGCTTTCCGCTGCTGGCATACGTTCTCTGGATGTGGGTCCGCGGCCGGATCTGACTTCCGCTCCCGAATCGTGAATCTCAGCCCCACGCCCATGCCCGCTGCACACGGAACCGATCCGCCGTTCGCCGCCCAACTCGCCCATGCGGGTCAAGCCGCGATCCTCGCAGCCTGGCCTGATCTGCCCGCGGACTGCCGCGCCACGCTGGCCGCCGACCTGGCCGCGGTCGACTGGCCGCTGCTCGCCGAGATGCGCCGGCTCGTGGCCGCCCGGGCCGCCGGCGGGGCGGCGGCCGGAGAGACGCCCGACCTGTCCGATGCGATCACGCCCCCGTGCCTCGTGCTCGGTTCGACCGCCAACTCCATCGCTCCCGCGGCGGCCCTCGACCGCGGCGCGGAGGCGCTTGGCACCGGCGTGGTGGGAGCCATTCTCGTGGCCGGCGGTCAGGGCACGCGGCTCGGACACGACGGTCCGAAGGGCTGTTTTCCGATCGGACCGGTGTCGGGGGCGCCGCTCTTCCGCCTTCTCCTCGGCAAGCTCGCAGCGGTCAGGAGGCGGCACGGCCGCCCCGTACCCCTGGCGATAATGACGAGCGCCGCCACCGACGCTCCGACGCGGGACTTCCTCGCCCGCGATGCCTGGTGCGGCCTCGATCCGGCCGACGTGCGGGTCTTCTGCCAGGCAAGTCTGCCCGCACTCGACGCCACGACCGGGGAGATGCTCCGGGACCAGCCGGGCCGGCTGGCCCTCGCCCCCGACGGGCATGGCGGCATGCTCACGGCCCTCGCGGCCGGCGGCCTGCTCGATTGGTTCGCCTGGCGCGGGGTGGAGCACGTCGTCTCCTTTCAGGTCGACAACCCGCTGGCGCTGCCCCTGCACCCGGAGTTTCTCGGGTATCACCTGCTCGGCGGCGCGGAGTTCAGCACGCAGGTCGTGCTCAAACGCGACCCCGGGGAACGCGTGGGGGCCGTGATCGAGTCCGGCGGCGCGCACCGCGTGGTAGAGTACAGCGACCTCGCCCCCGAACTGGCCGCGGCGCTGCTGCCGGACGGACGGCTCCGGTTTCATGCCGGCAGCATCGCGGTGCATGCCTTCGCCCGCTCGTTCCTCGACCGTGCGGCGGCCACGTCCGGCGCGCTGCCGCTGCACCTCGCCTTCAAGGCGGTGCCCTTCGTCGACGGCCGCGGCGTGCGGCAGGTGCCGGCCGGACCGAACGCGATCAAGTTCGAGCGGTTCATCTTCGACCTCATGCCGCTGGCCCGCCGGGTGTGCGTCGTGCAGATCGATGCGACCGACGGGTTCGCGCCGCTGAAGAACGCGGCCGGCGCGGCCGCCGACACGGCCGACCACGTTCGCGCGGCGCTGATCGCGCAGGCGCGGCGGCTGCTCGCCGCGCGGGGCATCGTCGTGGCCGACGGGGTGCCGGTCGAGCTCGACGCCGCCCGGATTCTCGACGAACACGACATCCCCCTGGCGGCTGGTTCGCGGATCGACCTGCCGACCGTGGTGGGGAACTGACACCAGCCGCATTCCGCGGCCCTGGAGAAACGCGATGCTGCATGCGATCGTGATGGCGGGCGGATCGGGGACCCGCTTCTGGCCGGCGAGCCGAACGAACCTCCCGAAGCAGCTGCTGCCGCTGGCCGGCCCGCGGACCCTGCTCGAGGACACCGTCGACAGGCTCCACGGGCTCGTGCCACCGGAGCGGATGCTGATCGTCACCGCGGCCCGGCTCCTCGAACCGATCCGCATGCGGATGCCCGACTTTCCCCTTTCCGGCCTCGTCGGCGAGCCCTGCAAGCGCGACACCGCGCCCTGCATCGGCCTGGCCGCGCTCCTCGTCGCCAGGCACGATCCCCAGGCGACGATGGCGGTCATGCCTTCGGACCACGTGATCCGCCCCGCCGAGCGGTTCCAGGCCGCGATCCGCCAGGCCGCGGCGCTCGTCGACGAGTCACCGCAGCGGCTCGTGACATTCGGCATCCGCCCCACATATCCCGCCGAAGGATTCGGCTACATCCAGCAGGGGGCGCCGTTTTCGACCACGGCCGGCGACGCGCCCGCCCACGCGGTCGCCCGGTTTCGGGAGAAGCCTCCGGCGAGCGTCGCCCGCGAGTACCTTGCCGCGGGCAACTACCTGTGGAACTCCGGAATCTTCGTCTGGCGGGCGGCCACGATTCTCGCCGGACTCGAGGCGCGACAGCCGGAGATGCTTGCCAGGCTGCGGACGATCGCCGCGGCCTGGGACGGTCCCGACCGCGACCGCGTCTTTGCCGCCGAGTTCGCCGCCATCCGCGGCATCTCCATCGACTACGCGGTGCTCGAACAGGCTCGTGACGTGGCCGTCATCGAGGCGCCATTTTCCTGGGACGACCTCGGCGGCTGGTCCGCCGTGGCCCGGCAGCAGGCCGCCGACGAACGCGGAAATACCGTCGTCGGCCGGCATGTCGGCATCGACTCCACGGGGACCATCGTGCACGCCACGGACGACCATCTGGTCGTCACGATCGGCCTCCGGGATATGCTTGTGGTGCATACGCCGGACGCCACGCTGGTGGCCGACCGGGCCCATGAGGAGCAGGTCCGGGCCGTGGTGCAGGAACTCGAGAAGCGGGGTTGGACGGAATACCTTTGATGCGGTTCGCACGTTTGGCTCGCGCGGTTCGCTGGTCAGGGCTCCCGTCATGGGATTCCAGGAGCTGGTTTCGCGCACGAGGATCGAGCAGGATTCGGATGCGTCGCCAGAGCGGTGCACTGGTCGTCTGCGCCGCGTTCGCGGCCTGGGCCGCGGCTGCCCGGGCCGCCGAACCGGGCACGGCCGCGCCGGCCCCCGGCGGCGTGCCGCTCGAGCAGGTCGCATCCCGCGATGCCCGCTGGCTGGAAGGGGCGCGCCGGGCCCGCGAAGCCCTTGCCTGGACCGACGAGCTCGTGCTCCACGACTGGCGGCTGCAGCGGCGGCCCGATGCCGACGACTGGCGGATCATCGGCCCCACGGAGGCCGTCGTGAAGGCGGGCCGCGATGCCGAGTGCCGGGAGGCGTTCGCCCGGATCGCCACGACCGAACCCGTCCCGCCCATCCGCGCCGAGGCCGTGATCCTCCTGCATGGCCTTGGGGAGGGGCGGGATTCGATGCAGCCGTTGGCCGCGTACCTGCGCCGGTCGCTCGACGCCACGGTGCTCTCCTTCGGATACGCCAGCGTCAAGGCCGACATCGACGCCCACGGCCGGGCCCTCGGCCGGGTGGTCGCAGGGCTGCCCCGCACCACCCGGCTTCATTTCGTCGGCCACAGCCTCGGCAACCTCGTCATCCGGCGTTGGATGGCGCTGGCTGATCCGGGCGACGTCGCCCGCGCCGGACGCGTGGTGATGCTCGGGCCGCCCAACCAGGGCTCTGACCTGGCCCGCATGGCCGCCCGTGTCTGGGGCGTCGCCGCACGGGCCGAAGGGGCCGCCCGTGACCTGCTGCTCGAATGGCCGGCCGTGGCACCGACACTCGCGGTGCCGGCCTGCCCCTTCGGCATCGTTGCCGGCGGCACGGGAACCGAGGAGGGCCTCAGCCCGCTCCTCGACGGTGACGACGACGCGGTGGTCCGCGTCGCCGAGACGCGGCTCGACGGGGCGGACGACTTCCTCCTCGTTCCCGTGCATCATGCCGCGATGATGCGCGATGCCGCGGTCCAGAAGGCCACCGAATCGTTCCTCGAGACCGGCCGCTTCGGCCGGACGGTGACCGCGGGCGCAGCGGGGGCCGCCCCTCCGTGACCGCTCCCCGCTCGCAGCCGATTCCGGCCGGCCGCGTGGCTGGCGTCGATTACGGCCGGCGCCGTATCGGCATCGCCGTCTGCGACGTCGCGAGGATCCTCGCCAGCCCGCTCTGCGTCCATCTGACGACGGGAGATCGCACGGCCGATGCCACGTTCTTCCGCCGCCTCGCTGCGGCCGAGTCGCTCGTGGGCTTCGTCGTCGGGCTGCCGGTGCACGCCGACGGCACCGACAGCGCCATGTCGGTCGAGGTCGAGCGATTCGCAGCCTGGCTGTCCCGGACCACCGATCGCCCGGTGGCGTTCCACGACGAGCGATACAGTTCCCGAGAGGCGGCCGGCCTACTCGCGGGTGTGGGCCTGACCCGCGGCCGCAAGAAGGAACGTGCCGACGCCGTCGCGGCGCAGGTCGTGCTCGCGTCGTGGCTCGAGTCCCGGAGGCTCGACGCCGCCGAATCCGCCCCGGGGCCGCTCGAATGACCGGCGTCGATAGCGGAGGTGCCGACGGTGCCGCCAGCCCGGTGCGGCTCGTCGTCGGCTGCGGCTACCTCGGCGAGCGGGTCGCCCGGCGTTGGCTCGCCGAGGGATCACGGGTCATCGGTGTCACACGGAGCCCCATCCGGGCGGCCGCGCTCGCGGCCTGCGGCATCGAACCGCTCGTCGGTGACGTGGCGGCGAGCGACGCGGACTGGCTCGACTCACTGCCGGCGCCGGCCACCGTCTTCTGGGCGGTCGGCTTCGACCGCCGTGCGGCGGCCACGCCCCGTGACGTCCACGTCCACGGATTCGGCCGGCTGCTGAACGCGATCGCGGTCACGGGGTCGCGTCCGCGGGTCATCCTCTCCAGTTCCACCGGCGTCTGGGGAGACGAGGCGGGGGGCATGGTCAGCGAGTCGACACCTCCGTCCCCCGAGCGCGACGCCGGCCACGTGCTCGTCGAGGCGGAGCAGGTGCTCCGCGACTCGGCTCTTGGCCCCGGCGTGGCCCTGCGGTTCGCCGGCCTCTACGGTCCGGGGCGGCTGCCGCGGCTCGACGACCTGCGGGCCGGAGCCCCGCTCGCCGGCGATCCCGACAGTTGGCTCAATCTCGTTCACGTCGATGACGCCGCGGCCGTCGTCGTCGCGGTCGCCGCCGCCCGCGGCCCGCGGCCGCTGTACGTCGTCTCCGACGGCCGGCCGGTCCTGCGACGCGACTGGTATGCGCGGCTGGCCGAACTCGTCGGCAGCCCGCCGCCACGCTGGGAGTCATCCGTCGCGCCGCGGCGCGGCGCGGACAAGCGGGTCGATCCGACCCTGCTGTTCACCGATCTCGGCTTTCGTCCCGCCCATCCGGATGCCCGCGTCGCGGTCGCGGCGATCCTGTCCGGGTGAACAGGCCGCCGGGGCACCCGCGGGCACCTGAGTGGTCGCGGAGACATGGGCCGCCACCCACGGTCAGCGCGGAACCGAGGGCGGCGCGACGCCGCCCCCGTCGGACGCCTGGGAAACCGCCAGTGTTCCGACCCCGAGCGACCGCATGTAGTCGATGGCGACGTTCAACGCCTCGTCGAACCAATAGTCGCGTCGGACCACGGGCCGGCGGCTCGCATCCTGTTCGTCCTGCTGCTTCTTCTCCTCGTCCTCGGCTGCCTTTCCCTCGTTCCACTGCTGCTCGAACTCTTTCTCGACGAGCGACATCGTCTTTGCATCCTTGCGCCGTTGGTAGCGGGCGATGTCCTTTTCCAGTTTTGCGAACTCCGCGTTGGCGGCGATCCGCTGCCTGGAACTGGCGCGGATCGCCTCCATCTTCTCCGCCGCCAGCTGCCCACCGCGCGGTTGGGCCGAATAGGCCGCGGCCGGCACCCTGTCGAACGGAATCGCATGCTCGAGGTCTGACTCGCCGACCGGCAGATGCGTCGTGATGCTCGGCAGCTCGACGTCGCTCTTCACGCCCTCCAGCTGCGTGCTCGCGCCCGACGGCCGGTAGAACTGCTGCATCGTGATCTTGATGGCGCCGTATGACGGCACGTTGCTGAAACGGGGAAACAGTTGCCGGGCCAGGTCGAGCAGGCTCTGCACGGTGCCTTTTCCATGGGTCGTCTTGTCGCCGATGATCAGCCCGCGTCCATAGTCCTGGATCGCCCCGGCGACGATCTCGCTGGCGCTGGCACTGAACTTGTTGGTCAGCACAACGAGCGGTCCGCTCCATGCCACTCCCGCATCGGTGTCGTCGTAGACCTCCACCGTCTTGTCCTTCTTCTTCACCTGGACGACGGGACCACGGTCGATGAACAGGCCAGTGACCGCGATCGCCTCGGGAAGCGAGCCGCCGCCATTGTTGCGCAGGTCGAGGACGACCGCGTCGACACCCTGCTCCCGGAAGCCGTCGAGGAGCCGCCGGCAGTCCCGCGAGCAGGTCTTGAAGTCGGCCTGCCCCTGTCGCGCGGCATCCATGTCGAGGTAGAAGCTCGGCAGGTTGATGACGCCGAACCGGTAGGGCCTGCCATCGGCCTTCTTGCCGTGCTCGATGACCTCGCCCCGGGCCTCGCTGTCCTTGAGCTCGATCTTGTCGCGGACGATGTCGTACACCTTCGGCGCGGTCTGGCCGACCGGGATGACCTTGAGGCGGACCGTCGTGCCACGCTTGCCGCGGATCTGCCTGACGACCTCGTTGAGGCCCATGTCGACCACGTCGACGAAGTCTCCCTGCTCCCCCTGCCCGACGCCGACGATCCGGTCCTTGGCCTTGAGGCGGCCGTCGCGGTCGGCGGCGCCGCCTGGGACGATCTCGGCGACGCTCGTGTAACCGTCCTCGCCGCGGAGCGACGCGCCGATGCCGTCGAGCTGGAGCCGCATGCTGATCTCGAAGTTCTCGAGCGTCCCCGGCGACATGAAGCTCGTGTGCGGGTCGAGGCTGCTCGTGAGGGTCGTCAGGTAGTCCTCGAGAACCTCGTCGGCGGTCTTCTGATGCGCCCGGCGGGCCATGGCCCGATAGCGACGCCGAAGCTTGTCCTTCGCCTCGTCCACCGGTGTCTTCTCCATCTTCTGCACGAGCAGGTCGTACTTGATCCGCTTCCGCCACAGGTCCACGGCCTCGGCCTCCGAAGTGGCCCAGCGGGCGTCGTCGCGGTCGCTGACCATCGTTTCGGGAGCGGTGAAGTCGTGTTCCGTGTCGATCAGCTGCTCGATCAGCGGCAGCCGGGCGTCGACCCGTTCGATGAACCGGCCGAGAACGTCGTAGGCGAAGGAGATGTCGCCGATCTTCACCAGGTCGTCGAGTTCTTCACGCTTCTGCGCGAAGCCATCGATGTCGGCCTGCGTGAAAAAGAGCTTCATCGGATCGAGCGATTCGAGAAACAGCTTGAACCAGCGGCGGGCCACCTCGTCGTTGATCGGCTGGCCGAGAAAGTGGTCCCGTTCGAGAATCCGGCGCACGGCACCCGTGATGGGCTTGTCGTGCGGCCCGGGCTTGGGCGTGGCCGCGACCGCGCCCGGCGAAACCTCCGGCCGGGGCGGCTCTTCGGCGACGACCTTCAGCAGGCAGCAGGCCAGCAACCCGACGAGAACGCAGCGCAGAAGCGACGCCGACCGATCCGTCCCGGCAACGCCGCTGGTCGAAGGCCGCTCGTTCATACGCTCATGCTCCTCGGGGTGAACTGGAACGCTTTCTGTCTTCATTCTTGCAGGTCGCGGGCCGCTTGGCGAGGTCGTCTTTTCCCCGCCGTGCCGGCGTCAGGCGGGGCGCCGTCCAGCGGAAACCGCGCCGCAGCGAGCGGCATCGGCCAACTCCCGCCAGCGCTCGGCCGCGCGGCCGACGACGGCCCGCGCAACCGGCTCGACGCCCCCCAGCCGTGCCACCTGAATCCACTCGATATCGGGACGCTCCCCACGCCCACGGGCCACCGCCGCCGTCACCTGCTCCTCGACATGGCCCCGGAAGAGCAGGTGCGGCTGGACGATCACCCTGCGCACAGCCCCCGGCGGCAGGCCGCAGAGTTCGGCGACCGCCTGCGCGAGCGGCGGACGAGCGGCAGCAACGAAGCCCAGGTGCGGCGCCGCGGCCACGATGGCCCTCTCGTTCGCCAGCGTGGCCGCGCCGAACTCCAGCAGCTGTGCCGGCGCCGTCGGGGCACTCGAGCCGCGGCCGACCAGCAGCAGCCGCGTCGCCGTGGGGTCCGCCGGCGCGACACCGGCCAGCGCCTCCGCCCGCCGCGTCCGCGACAGCGTCACGATCTCGGTATGGAGCCCGAGGGCCGCGGCCTGGAACGCCCGCATGCCGACGGCCGCCACCGCCGCCGCCAACGCCTCGGGCACGTCCCGCAAGGCATGCCCCGCCGTGAACAGGAGCAGCGGCGCCGCCATCACTTCGCGGCAGCCGCGTTCGGCGAGCCGGTCGACCGCCTCGTGGATCGTCGGGGCGGCAAGTTCCAGGAAGCCGAGTTCGACCGGCACGCCGGGGAGCAGGCCGGCGACGATCTCCGCCACCCGCCGTGTCTCCGCTGCGCCGGTCTCGTCCGTCGTTCCGTGCCCGACGACGAGCAGCCCGCGGCCTGCCGACCAGCACCGCTCCCCCTCGCCCGCACCGCGGTTCATGCGCGATCGACGCCCCGGCGCAGCCGCGGCACGATGCCGAGCACGGCCGTCAGCACCGCCACCGCCGCCACGAAGGGGAGCGTGTGCGAGGGATGAAGGTCGAAGAGGACCGACCCGGCGAGCGGGCCGAGGATCCGCCCCAGGGATGCGAACGACTGATTGACACCGAGCACCTCCCCCTGTCGATGCGGGTCGGTCCGTCGCGAAATCAGCGCCGACACCGAGGGATTCACGCACGCGAAGCCGGCCACCGCCACGGCCGCGCCGACGTGGAACAGCGTCGCCAGCGGCCCGCCAGCGACGGGACCGGCCTGCGTCCGCCAGGCGACGACCCCCACGGCTGTCAGTCCGAGGATCATGAGCGCGACGCCGCCGGCGAGCAGCGCGGTCTCGGGCAGCCGCTTGGCAAGCGGCCGATACATGCCGCCGGCCAGCATGAGCATGAAGCCGATGAACGCGAAGACGAGGAAGTTGGCGTCGTCACCCATGTCGAAGGCCGCCTTCGTGAGTCGCGCGAGCGTGGCTTCGAAGTTGGCGAAGGCGAAGATGGAAAGAAAGTAGACGAGCACCAGCCCGCCGACGGTCGGCATGCCGAGCACGGCCGCCGTCCGCGCCAGGCTGGGCAATTCGCGGGCGGGCCGGGTGCCGGGCCGCCGGGTCTCCCCGAACACGAACCAGGCGATCAGCAGGGCGACGGCGGAGAGCAGCGAGGCGATCGCGCCGACGCCCCACGGCTGCCGGCCGAAGAGGCCGAGGCCGAAGTAGGCGATCAGCGGCCCGAGCGTGAAGCCGGCGCCGAACGCGATGCCGATCAACGCCATGCCGCGGGCCCGGTTCTCCGGAGCGGTGCAGTCGGCAATCACGGCGGCCGCCGTGCCGACGCTCGCGCCGGCGATGCCGGCGCCGATGCGGGCGGCGAGCATCAGGCCGAGCGCCGTCGCGGCCCGCTCCGGCGGAAACGTCGTCGCCCAGCCATAGACCGCGTAGAAGACCACCGAGCCGGCGAGACTGAGGAGGAGCATCGGCCGCCGGCCGACGCGATCGGAGAGCCGACCCCAGAGCGGGCTGAACAGAAACTGCATCAGGGAGAAGACGGAGAACAGCAGGCCGATCAGGCCGCCGCGGGCCAGGCGGCCGAGCCGCAGCGCGTCAAAGTAGGGCTCGACCTGCCGCGGCATCACCGGGAGGACGATGCCGAAGCCGAGCAGGTCGATGAACACGACGAGGAACACGACGAGCAGCGGCCAGCGCGACGGGGCACCGTCCGGTCGCGGCGCGGAGGTGGGGGATGCTGCCATGCGTCGGTCGCGATCGTTGACGGGCGGGCGGCCGCCGGCATCGGGCTGGCCGCCGGGCGTGCTACGATACCGTCCACGATGGACGATCGCCGTGCAACCGACCGCCGCAGCCCGCCGGAGAACGCCCTGAGCGTGTCGGAGGTGACGTCCCGCGTCAAGGAGCATGTGGAGTCGCGGTTCGCCGACGTCTGGGTGGCGGGTGAAGTCTCGAACCTCACCCGGGCGTCGTCCGGGCACATCTACCTGTCGCTCAAGGACGAGTCGGCCCTGCTCCGGGCCGTGGTCTGGCGGGGCACGGTGCCGCAACTGGCGATCGAGCCGGCCGACGGGCTGCAGGTCGTCTGCCACGGCCGAATCGAGGTCTACCCGCCGCGCGGCACCTATCAGCTCACCATCGACCGCCTCCACGCCGTGGGCACCGGCGCTCTTGAAGCCGCGCTCCGCCGCCTGCACGCCCGCCTCGATGCGGAAGGACTCTTCGCACCGGGCCGCAAGCGGCCGCTGCCGACGTGCCCGCGCCGCATCGCCCTCGTCACCAGTCCAACCGGCGCGGCGATCGCCGACTTTCTCGAATGCCTGTTCGGCCGCTGGCGGGGGAGCGAGGTAATCGTCGTGCCCAGCCGCGTGCAGGGTGCGGGAGCGGCGGAAGAACTCGCGGCGGCGATCGCGCTGGCGACGCGGATCGAGCCGGCTGTGGACGTGATCGCGCTGGTCCGCGGTGGCGGCAGCCTCGAGGATCTCTGGTCGTTCAACGAGGAAGTACTCGTCCGGGCGATCGCGTCAGCGCCGATCCCGGTGGTCTCTGGTGTCGGTCACGAGATCGACGTCACCCTTGCCGACCTCGCCGCCGACGTCCGTGCGCTGACTCCGACCGACGCCGCCGCCCGCCTGTCGCCCGACGGCCGGCAGCTCGCCGCCGGCCTCGCCGCGGCGGCAGAGCGGCTGCGGGCCGCGCTCGCCCGCCGCACCGAGACGGCCCGCGACCGCCTCCGGCAGCTGGCCGGATCGCGGGTCTTCGCCGATCCGTCGCTGATCGTCCGCGACCGGCGGCAGGCGACCGATCAGCAGCTCGTGCGGCTGGCGCGGCAGGCGCGGGTCGCCGTGTCGCGCAGCGGCGAGCGGCTCGCCGCTGCCGCGGCCCGGCTCGAGGCCGGCAGCCCGCTCAAGCTCCTCGCCCGCGGCTGGTCGGTGACCTTCCGCGGGGGCGAACCGGCCGCGCTGCGTTCAGTCGTCGGCCTGCGGCCCGGCGACCCGCTGGTCACCCGTCTGGCAGACGGACTCATCCACAGCCGCCTGGAGAACATCGCGCCCGATGACGCCCCCCGTTGACTCCTCCGTCGCCGGCGAGCCGGAGACCTTCGAGACGTTGTCCGCCCAGCTCGCCGAGATCGTCATGCGACTCGAGTCGGGCAGCCTCGGCCTCTCCGACTCGATCGCGGCCTACGAGCGCGGCGTCGGCATCGTCCGGCGGCTGCAGGAGGAACTGGCCCGCGCCGAGGAACGCGTCAGCGTCCTGGTGGCGATCGACGACGAGGGCAAGCCGGTCCTGCAGCCGCGCGATGCCGCTTCTGCCGCCCAGACCCACGCCGCAAATTCCCCTCAGCCGGGCGTAACCGCCACGTCGACACGTGGGCCGCGCAGCCGTGCTCCCCGCGGCAAAAGCCTTCCGGGGATGGACGACGAAGGGGCGGAATCCTAGACTTTTCACAGGTCGAGGAGGGAAAAGCCCGGCCTTCCTGTCGCCGCGCACATCCTGCGGACTCGGTATGGCAAGCTGCCAGGTGTCTCGCGAAACCAGTCCAATCGCTCCTGCGTCTCCGCGGGACGCGGCCGCTGACGTCCTGCCTGACGTCCTGCCTGACGTCCTGCCTGACGTCAGGGAGTCGATCGAACGGGTTCGGAGGTTCGTCGATCCCCTGCTCGAACGCTGCGTGGCAGGCTCCGCCGACTCGTCGACCCGGCTGCAGGCGGCGTTGCGGTATGCCCTGCTCGCGCCGGGCAAGCGGCTCCGGCCGGCACTCGTGCTCTGGTCGGCGCAGGCCTGCGGCGGCGATTGGGACACCGCCGCCCCCGCCGCCGCCGCGGTGGAGATGATCCACGCATATTCGCTCGTCCATGATGACCTTCCGGCGATGGACGACGACGACCTGCGCCGCGGCATCCCCACCTGCCATCGGGCGTTCGACGACGCGACGGCGATCCTCTGCGGCGACGCGCTGCAGGCGCTCGCCTTCGAGACGCTCGCCGCCGGGCTGCCCGCCGCGGCCGCCGCCCGCGGCTGCCTGGTGCTCGCCCGGGCCGCCGGTGCCGACGCCCTCGTCGGCGGCCAGGCGGACGATCTCGCCGTGGAGCGGGGCTGGGCGACCGACATTCTCTCGGCCGACGCCGCCCGCCAGGTGGCCTGGATGGAGCGGGTTCATCGCCGCAAGACCGGTGCCCTCATTCTCGCGTCGCTGGAGCTCGGCGGCCTCGCCGCCGGCGCCGACGCGGAACGTCTCCGGCTGCTCGCCACCTACGGCCGGGCCTTCGGCCTCGCCTTCCAGATCGCCGACGACATGCTTGACGCCGAAGGCACCGAGGCGGCCGTCGGCAAGCGGGTGGGCAAGGATGCGGGCCGCGGCAAACTCACCTATCCCACCGTGCTCGGCGGGACGGAGTCGCGCCGGCTGGCCGAGGAACTCGCGGACGAAGCCGCGGCCACGGTGGCCGGGCTCGGACCGGCCGCGGCGGAACTCGTCGCCCTGGCGCGGTGGGTCGTCGCCCGCGACCATTGACGGACACATCGGGAATCCTGCGCGGAGCCATCATGGCCGACATCCTCTCCACGATCGAGTCGCCGCACGACCTGCGCCGAATGTCTGTCGCCGAACTGGAGCAACTGGCCGCCGAGATGCGCCGGGCCCTGTGCAGCGTGGCGACCACCCGCACCGCGCATTTCGCCTCGAACCTGGGTGTCGTCGAACTCTGCATCGCGCTTCACCGCGTCTTCGACTTCAGCCAAGACCGGCTCATCTGGGACACCGGCCACCAGATCTATCCTCACAAGCTTGTCACCGGCCGCTTCGCCCGGTTCGGCACGATCCGCACCCGTGGCGGCCTGATGGGCTACCCGAACCCCGACGAGAGTCCCTACGACCTGTTCATGACCGGCCATGCCGGCTGCAGCGTCTCCACCGCTTTGGGACTGGCCAGCGGCGACGACCTGCGCGGCGCCGGTGACCGCCGGTCCGTGGCCGTGATCGGCGACGGCGCCTTGCCCTCGGGAATCGTCTTCGAGGCCCTCAACAACGCCGGCTTTCTCAAGAAGCGGCTCTTGGTGATCCTCAACGACAACAAGATGTCGATCTGCCCGCGGGTCGGCGGCCTCGCCGAATACCTCGACACGATCCGCACCAACCCCTGGTATCGCGGCTTGAAGAACCAGGCCACGGGCCTGATCAAGGGCGTGCCGATGGTCGGCGGGCCGATGGAGCGAATGCTGGTCAACGTCAAGGACTCGCTCAAGGCGACGCTGCACGGCGGCGCGCTGTTCGAGGCCCTCGGCGTCCGCTACTTCGGTCCGGTCGAGGGGCACGCCCTGCCCGCGCTGATCCGCTACCTGGAACTGGTCAAGGACGAGGAGGGCCCGATCCTGCTCCATGTCCTCACCGAGAAGGGGCACGGCTTCAAGCCCGCCGAGGCCGACCCCGTGTTCTTCCACACGCCGGCACCGTTCGAGTGCGACGACGACGACTGCATCGTCTCCATCAAGAAGTCGTCGGCCCGTGCCTACACCGACGTCGCCGCCACGGCGATCGCCTCCTGCCTGCGTCGTGACGACCGGGTGACGGTGCTCACCGCGGCGATGTGCCAGGGCAACAAACTGGAAAAGGTCCGCGAGGAGTTTCCGCAGCGGTTCTTCGACGTCGGCATCTGCGAGTCGCACGCCGTGGCGTTCGCGGCCGGTCAGGCGAAGGCGGGCTGCCGGCCGATCGTCGACATCTACAGCACGTTCCTCCAGCGGTCGTTCGACCAGATCTTCCAGGAGGTCTGTCTGCAGAACCTGCCCGTCGTGTTCATGATGGACCGGGCCGGCCTGACCGGCCCCGACGGCCCCACGCACCACGGGGCCTTCGACATCGGCTACATGCGACTGTTTCCCAACATGACGGTCCTCGCCCCCGGCGACGAGCACGACCTCGCCGCCATGCTCGACTGGGCCCTGACCCAGCCCGGCCCGGTGGCGATCCGTTATCCGAAGGCCGTGGTGCAGACGCAGTCCGGACCGCGGGCCGCGATGGAGTCAGGCCGCGCCGAACTCCTCGCCGACGGTCACGACGGCCTGATCGTCGCCTGTGGCACGCTCCTCGGCGAGGCGATCGAGGCCGCGGCCCAGCTCCGGCAGGAGGGTCTGGAGGTCGCCGTCGTGAATGCCCGGTTCGTGAAGCCGCTCGACACCGGGATGCTGTTGGAGCGGATCGAGGCCGCGCCCTGGACCGTGACCGTCGAGGAGAACGCACTGCCGACGGGCTTCGGCAGCGCCGTGCTGGAGGCGGTGAACGACGGCATCGCGGCAGCGGCGGTCGATCCCGCCACGACCGAGTTCCGCGCGGCTGGCGGGCCGATCGTCCGGCTCGGCCTTCCCGACCGGTTCGTCGAGCACGGTGAGCGGGGAGAACTCCTGGCAGCACTCGGTCTCGATGCGGCGGGCATCGCCGCCACCTGCCGCCGGCTGGCCGGCCGCGAACCGCTGCCGCTGGCGGCCCAGTCCGCCACCCACTCCCGCTGAGCACGCCGGGGCCTCTCATGCCGACCGCGCCCACCCTCTCGCGGCTGCGACCGGGAGTCCCCTGCCCTGCGGCCCTGTCCGTCGCGCTCGTCGGCCCGGGAGACAGTGCCGACGTGGCGGCGGAGGCCGACCGGCTCACGGCGCCGCTGGCCGCGGCGGGACATCGGGTCGCGCGGCTCCTCTCCCCGCGTGACACATGGGGCGGTGACGCCGGCGGCAGCGCCGCACCGGGGACTGACCTCGTCGTCGTCCTTGGCGGCGATGGCTCGATCCTGCGGACGGCCCGCTGGATGGCCTACCGGCAGGTGCCGGTCCTCGGCGTCAACCTCGGCACCCTCGGCTTCCTCGCCGACGTTCCGCGGGCCGAGGGCCCCGAGGCCGTGGGCGACATCCTCGCCGGCCGATTCCGGCTCGTCGAGCACCTGATGTTCGAATGCGAGATCGTCCGCGACGGCCGGCGACTGCTCCTCGAACTGGGGCTCAACGAGGCATCGATCCTCGCCGGACCGCCGTTCTCGATGATCGAGATCCAGGTGCTCGTGGACGACGAACTGGCGACGACCTACCGGGCCGACGGCCTGATCGTCTCGACGCCCGTCGGCTCCACCGCCCACAACCTCTCCGCCGGCGGGCCGATCGTCCGCAAGGACCTCGACGCCTTCGTGTTCACGCCCCTCAACCCTCACACCCTCTCCAACCGCACGGTCGTCGACTCCGCCGACCGCGGCTACGAGCTGCTCGTGCCCCGGCCGAACGCGGGCTCCGCCTGCGTGGTCGACGGCCGCGTGGTGGCGGCGCTCCGCCCCGGGGACAGGATTCGCGTCCGCCGCGCGGCCCCCAGATTCACCTTGGTCGAAACCGGCCGCCACGGCTACTATCGCACGCTCCGGGAGAAACTCGGCTGGGGAGGCGGCCTGCGGGCCTCCGAGCCGGGCACGACAGGAGGTCGATGATGCGCGGGTGTTTCCTGGCCTTGGCACTGGCCTGCTGGTGGCAGGCCGCGCCGGCCGACGAGCCGGTGCTGCTGCGCTATCGGTATCGCTTGGGCGACCGGATCGACATGCAGGTCGCCCACCGGGCCCTCACCGAGACGACCATGAACGGCGTCTCGCAGATGGTCGAGACGCAGACCGACTCCACCAAGACATGCCGTGTGATCGAGGTCGGACCGGCCGGGCGGGCGACGCTCGAGTTCTCCGTGGACGGGGTGACGATGATCTCGCGAACGAGCGACAAGGGAGAGGTCCGCTGGGCGAGCGGCGGCCGGGATGAACCGCCACCGGGCTACGAGGGAGTGCCCCAGAACCTGGGAGTTCCGCTGACGCGGATCGTCATCGACACGGACGGCCGCGTCGTCGGCCGACACGACCTGCGCCCCTGCCCGCCTGCCGCGACCGGCGACCTGGTCATCGTGCCGTTGCCGGAGCGGGCCGTCAGCCCGGGCGCCGAATGGACCGTGCCCCAGGAACTCGTGATCGAGGCGCCGGAATCGGGCCGCAAGGCGGTCAGGGTCCGGCTCCGCTACCGGCTCGACGCGGTCCGCAACGGCGTGGCCACGATCAAGGTCGACACCACCGTCCTCACGCCCATCGACGACCCACGGCTGGAGTCGCGGCTCCTGGAACGGATCTGGGACGGCACGATCGCCTTCGACGTCGAGGAAGGCCGGGTCATCTCGCGTTCGACGGCCATCGACAGACGGATCGTCGGCTTTGGCGGCCCGCAGTCGAGCGTCCGCTACAAGGCCAGCCAGGAAGAACGGCTGACCCGCTGAAGGGGCATCAACTCGCCCGCAGCAGATCCTCGACGCGGCGAATCGCCTCTTCGACGTCCCACGACGCGTCGGCGAGCACGATCTGCGCCCGGCCCGCGACCCACTCGGTCACCGCCTTCTCGGCGGCGATCACGGTCGAATGGCTGCGCCTGCCGAAATAGCCGCCGATGTCGGTGAGCGCCGCCTTGGTGTGCTTCCGCGCGAGGAACATCGCCAGCATCCGCGGATGGCTCGTCGCCTTCGCCCGCCGTGCCGACTGGAGCGTGCCCGACTCGATGCCGAACGCCTTGCAGACGGCCTTGTCGATGTCGCCGATCCGCACGCTCCGGCCACTGGCGCGGACCAGGTCGACGAGGGCTTCTTCCGCCATCTCCAGCCCGATCGGCATCCCGAGCATCAGGCTCGTCGCCTCCAGCCTGTTGACGGCGCCGCTCAGTTCCCGTGCATGCCGGGTCATGTGGCTGGCAACGTAGTGGATCACCTCGGCGGGCATCTCCAGGCCACGGGCCGCACAGATGCCGGCCACGATCCCCTGCCGGACCTCGTAGTCAGGAGGGAGGATGCGGGCCGTGATTCCTCCGCGCAGCCGGGTGAGCAGGTCGGTGCCGAGACCCTCGATCGCGTCCGGCTCACGATCGCAGGAAAAGACCATCTGCCTGCCCTGCCGCTGGAGGTGATCGATCGTCTGCTGGAGTTCCACCAGCGTCGCCCGCTTGCCCACGAAGAACTGCAGGTCGTCGACGACGAGCAGGTCGGCATTGCGGCACGAACGCCGGAAGCCGGGCAGGCCGCTGCCATGCAGGGCCTGGAGGAATCCGCTCGTGAACTGTTCCGCGGAGAGGAAGGAAATAGTCGCCGTCGGATGCAGTCTGCGGACCCGGCCGCAGATACCCTCGAGAAGATGCGTCTTGCCGACGCCGCTCGGTCCATGAATGACCAGGGGCGACATCTCCCCCGGCCGGGTGACGGCGAGTTCAGCCGCACCGTAGGCCATGCGATTGCAAGGACCGACGACGAAGCTCTCGAGATCGACCGGCCGCCGCCGGCCGCCGGCAGCGGCCGGTTCGGGCCGCTGCCCGGCCGCAGCCGGACCGTGTGGCTCGGCAGAACGGCCCCGGCGGCGCGCCGCACTCCGCGGGACGTCGGCGGTCGACCGGGCCTGCAAGCCTTGGGCCGAAGGACGACGCCCCGCGACGGACTGCACCGGCCGCCCGGTCGATTCTCCCGTGAGCGGCCGCCACTCGAGCCGCGCTGCAGCTCCACACAACTCGCGCACGACTGCCTCGAAGTCGCGGCCGAACGTCCGCTGCAGGAAGTCATGCGTGCAGCCCGCTCCGGCATGGACGACGATGAGGGGGGATGCCTCGTCCGCCGGAGTGGCGACGTCGATGCGGGTCGAGTCGCCGAACCAGACGGCGAACCGCTCGGTGCCGATTCGCTCGCAGACCGCCGCTTCGATACGGCCGGCGAGCGGCCGTTGGCCACCGGCAGACGCGGTTTCGGCATCCGTGCGTTTCGCCATGGCTCCATCCGACGTGCTTCGGTCGCGGGGCGTGCGGCCCGGGCGCCGCATGCAGCGTCACAAGCCGTGTTCATCCGTGGCCCGGCAGTCAACCGGGCTTCCCCGACCGCGCGGAGTATAGGAGTGCTGGCAGTGCTGTCAAACCATGCACGCATCTCGCGAAGCGGACCGGTTTTTGTGTGTCGCTGGGGCATCGATCCCGGTCCGCTATACTCGGCACGCGTCGGGATGACGGCGGCCGGCCGCCGCCTCGTCGCCGTCGACTGTGATTTCGCGCCGCGCACGGAGTTTCCCGCTGCCCGGCACGGGCATCTCCCGGGAAAGGACACTTCATGCCAGCAGCCGATCCGTCGCCGTTGTTCGCGGGGCGTCGACCGCGAGCCGCGGGGCGCGCCGCTCTCGTGCTCGCCATCGTCGCGGGAAGCCCGGCGGGGCCGCTGCCGTCACGAGCCGAGCCCCCAGAACAACCGCTCGCCGCGACGAACGTGCCGGGCACCGGCTGGCTCGGACTGACGGTGGCGGAATCGCCCGACCCGGGCCGGTGGATCGTCACCGCCGTGACTCCGCAGGGACCGGCGGAGACGGCCGGAATTCTCGTCAACGACGAGATCCGGGCCATGCACGGCCGGAACCTGATGAGTCTCGACGAGGTGACGCAAGCGATCACGGAGGTCGCTGCTGGACAACGGGTTCCGGTAGCGATGGCCCGCGGTGGCAGTCCGTTCGAACGCGTGCTCGTCGCCCTCCCGCGGCCCCCCCGGGCGGGCACATCACCGGGCTCACGGTCCTCTCCCGCTGCGGACGTCCTCGCCACCGCAGGCATCGACACTGAGGATCGCTACGCACGGCAGCCGTCGGGCAGCCGATTTCAGGCCGCCGCCGACGAGGCCCCACGGGCTTCCGATCCGCTGCCCGGTGATCCGGCATCGATCCCGGCTCGAGCGGCACCGCAGCCGGATCGCGCACCGCCGCCGGCGGTGTCGAACGAGCCGAGTAACTGGGCTCCGGCCCGGGGCGGCCCGCCCGTCGCGACGCCGACCGTCCCCCGCGAACCGGCGGTTTTTCCCGGCCCACTTCCGGCTTCACGGTCACGCACGCGCGGCCGCACGGCGCTCGGCGTCCGCACCGTTCCGATCGATGCCCGGACGCAGGCCAGGTTCCGGCTCGCCCGGCCGAGTGGAGCCTATGTGGTCGGCGTGGTGGACGACCTGCCCGCATGGAAGGCGGGCGTTCCCGGGGGGAGCGTCATCGTGGCGATCGGCGAGCAGCCTGTGAGTTCGCCGGAGGAACTTACGACCCTGGTGGTCAACAGCCCCGTCGATCGACCGGTGCCGATCCAGTACGTGCTCCCGGGGGGTGAACAAAAGCGGGCCAACGTCGTGCTGCAATCGCTCGATCTGCCGATGGAGCGGGCACTGATCGGCCCCGAGGAGGCCGCACCGCCGTCGCTCCGCCGAGCAGAGCGCCCCGTCATGCCCAGGGACGACGCGGAACACGCCGCCCTTCGCGACGAAGTCCGGCGGTTGCGCGAACGGATCGACTGGCTCGAGCGCAGGCTCGGCGCGATCGAACCGCGGACGCCCTGACCAGCGGCATCGGGCGCCGTTCGTGACGAGCCTCCGTCGGATGGCAAACGCGACACGGGGGCCGCTGCCTCCGGCGTGCCTCACGCAGCGGGTGCGTCCACCTCGCGGCCGGCCGGGGCCGATGCCAGTCCGTGCCGGGCAAGTTCGTCGTCGAGTGGCACACCCGGCGGCCCGGGCAGTGCGGCCGCCCAGCGGGCCACCCGCGACGGCTCCTTGCGGACCGTCACCTCACCCGGCCTGCGGCCGCCCGCGGTCGCCCACGCCTCGGCCTCGTCCGACAGATGGCAAAGCAGCCGTTCGATGCCCGCCCGTTGCAGTTCGATCCCGTCGCGATCGAGGTTCGGCGGAATGGCGAGCGGCCGGCTGATGATGCCCCGGGCACGCGTCCACGGCCGCGGAATGGCGAACCGGTCCCAGGTCGAGAGCCGCCACGGCCGCTGGTAGCCGAGCCCCATGACCACGATCGGGATGCCGAGCAGGCTGGCGAGAAACACGCAGCCGGCGGCCAGGCGGCGCCGTGGGCCCCGGGGACCATCGGGGGTGATCGTCAGGCTGCCCGTCGCCGCCCGGGCCGCGAGTTCCCGCAGCGCCGCCGAGCCCCCCTGAAACGTGCTCCCACGCACCGTGCCGAAGCCCATCATGTGGGCCACACGGGCGAGGATGTCCGCATCCCGGTGCCGTGAGAGGAGCATCGAGATGTTGCCATGACCGCGCAGATAAAGGGGCAGGAGAATGTTCTCGTGCCAGAAGACGTAGATCTTCGCGCCCCGAAATCCGGGGTGCACCGGATCGGCATCGGCGGCACCGAACTCGACGCGGCAGTCGAGGGTCGCCATCCACTGGCGGATGCAGGCGGTCGAGACGAGCGACAGGCCGCCGATCGCAAGCGGGGAATTCGCCTTCATGTTCCTTCCTTCATCGGGGCAGCCCCGGGCCTGGCCGCAGCCTGTCAGCCCTCCACGAGCGGCCAACTCCCCTCGAAGACCTCCTCGGCCGGACCGGTCATGAACACGCTTCCGTCGGCGCCCCATTCCAGGTCGAGCCTGCCGCCGGGCAGGTCGGCTGCGATCGCCCGGCCGGTCCGGCCGGTGATCGCGCCGGCGACGCAGACCGCCGATGCCCCGGTGCCGCAGGCCATGGTGATGCCGCTGCCGCGTTCCCAGGTCCGCATCCGCACGTGATCGGTCGCGAGGACCTCGACGAAGTGCACGTTGACACGCCTGGGAAAGAGCGGGTGCACCTCGATCCGCGGCCCGACCAGCTGCAGTGGGACCCGGCCCACGTCGCGGCAGTAGAAGACGACGTGCGGATTGCCCATCGAGACGCAGGTCATCCGCGGATCGAGGCCGCAGTCGTCCCACCAGGCGGCAGGATCGCCCAGCGCCTGGCAGGGGGCGTCGGCGACGCGATCGTCTCCCGCGCCGACCACGGGGATCGCGGCGGCTTCGAGGAGCGGCGGGCCCATGTCGACCCGGACCCGCGATGTTCGCGGCCCGGTCGGGGTGACGACGAGCGTCAGGACGCCGCGGCCGGTTTCGATCGTCACGGCGCCCGGGGCGGCGCGGCCACGGGAGACGACGAGGTGGGCCACGCAGCGGACGCCGTTGCCGCACATCTCCGATTCGCTGCCATCGGCGTTGAACATCCGCATCCGCGCCGCCGCGGCCGACGATGGCTCGACGAGGATCAGCCCGTCTCCTCCCACGCCCCGATGCCGGTCGGCGATCCGCGGCGCGACGGCCGCCGGATCGGCGGGGGGCCGCTCGGCGAAGCAGTCGATGTAGACGTAATCGTTCCCGGCGCCGTGCATCTTCACGAAGCGGAGCAGTCGTTCCGGCATGATCGTTTCCAACGGGGCGTCGTGCCCGGGGCGGTTCGTGGCCGCATGGTAGCAGCGCCCGGCCGCCACCGGCAGTTCATCTCGGCGGCTCGCGCCGCCCGCCGGCCAGCCGGCCCGGGGCTCCCTGCCGGGCCTGCAGCCGCTGCAGTGCGCCGGCCAGCGTGGGGAACGCCTCGGTCGTCGCCGTCGGCTCGGCGAGGGTGCCGTCCACGTGGACGAGGAGAAACTGCCCGCTCGCGCCGCCGAGCAGCCGCTTCACGGCAGGCAGCTGCGTCTCCGCGTCGCCGACGATCGAGCGGAAGGTGAGGTTGACGTTGGAGTCGAAGTCCACCTCGCCGGCACCCACCAGACTGATGGCGTCGCCGGCGAGCTCGATGTTGTCGAGGTAGGCACGGGGCCCCTCGATGCGGAAGTCGACCACGCTGCTGCTGAAGGCGTTTCGGTCCGGCGCCTTGACGCGCAGGATCTTGAGCAGGGACATCACCACCGACAGTTCATAGATGTCGGCGTCGCGGAGCCGCACCTGGCCGCGGCCGGCCAGCGAATGCATGCCTCCCCGCGAGCCGGTGAGCTCCAGCGTGCCGAAGACGCGGCCCCGGTAGCGGTTCGACCGGCCGGTGGTGTCGGCCACCAGCCGCTCGAGGTCGGCTTCCGCCAGGCCGGCCGTGATCGCGAAATCGTTCCGTTCCGACAACGCGACGCTGCCGTCGAGCTGGAGCGTGCCCGCGCCGACGCGGGCCGTGAGCCGCCGGGCGGATCCCGGCTCGCGGGCGGCGGCCCCGCCGAACCGGACGCCGTCCGGATCCATCAGCAGCGGCCCCCGGATCGCCGTCAGTTGCAGGCCCCGCCAGGTCGCATGATCGATCGCCAGATCGCCGCTGGTCCACCAGGCGTGACCGTCGCTCTGCCCGCGCAGCCTGATGCCGCCATGCACGTGCTCCAGCGGCGTGCCGACGTCGAGCGTCGCCTCCTGGACGTCGACGTTCATGTCCCAGGCCGCGGCTGCCGGCCCCGGCACCGAGACCGCCCGGCCGTCCGGCTGCGGCACGGACACCGGCTGCGTCGAATAGACGTCGAGGCTGCCGGCGAGCGACACCAGGCCCCCGAGCCGCACGCCGGCGACGGCCCGACGCAGACCGGCGGGAAGCGCGTCGAGCACTTCGTGATCGGCCCGCACGCGGTCGGCGGTGAGGCGTGTGAACGAGACCCGCCAGCCCCCGTCGGGCTGGAACTGGCAGTTCCCTTCGGCGGCGACCGTCGTCCGGTCGTGCACGCCGCGCACGCCTTCGAACCGCAGCAGGCCGTTCTTCCAGACCAGCCTCCCGCGCAGCCGTTCCAGCCGGTAGGGAAACCACGCCGGCTCGATCGAGACCGTGTCGCCGACGGGCGTGGCGGCGAGTTCGACGTCGGTATGCCGCGGCCGGATGCGGTGCCGGACGGTGGCGCTGAACTCGGCGTTGCCGCGCGGATCGACGTCGTCCCAGATGCGGCGCACGCCGACCGGCAGGGCGGCACGCAACTCCGGCTCGAGGACGACGCCCGTGCCGCTGAGATTCAGCGTCAGTTCCCCGTCGTCGGCCCCGCGCGGCTCGAGGCCGCCCGAGCAGCGGACCTCGCCCGTGTCGTTTCTGCCGACCATGTCATGGATCGTCCAGCGGCCACGGTCCATGCGGATCACGCCGCTGACGTTCGACAGCGGATAGGGAAAGCCGGCGTAGCAGAGCGTGCAGCGATCGAAGCGGATGCCCAGCGAGTTGGCATGTCCGCCGGCCAGGTGGCCGCCGCGCTCGTGGCGGAAGACGAACCCGAAGCTGCCCGCGGCCCGCAGGGCGCGGACGATGTCGGCGCTCCGCTGTGGCATCGCGGCCAGGAGGGCGTCGTCGATCTGCAGCCGGTCGCCCCGCACCTCGACGAATCCTTGCGGCCCACCCGGGCCGGTTGCCAGACGGCCGTCGACCTGAACCGGTTGTCCGCCGGCCTGACCGGCCAGATGCATGTCCAGCCGGCCGTCCCGAAACGTCACCGTGCCCACGGTGCGATCGAGCCGATAGGGAAACCGGTAATGGGTGAGGGAGACGTTGCGGCAGCGAACGGCGACATCCGGCTGCAAGACGCCCGACCGGCGGGCCACACGGGCCGTGACGTCGACCTCGCCTGCCGGGAGCAGCCGGCTCCACTGGCGGGCCACCTCCTCGGGCAAGAGCGACTCGAACTGCCGGCCGACGACGAGCTTCTCGGCCTCGACGGCGAGATCGAAGTCCGCGTCCGCGGTCCATGCCCCCCAGCGCCCGGAGCCGGTGAGCAGCGTCGAACCGGAGTGGGCCCTGAACCATTGCCAGGAGACGCCCGTCCTGTCGGCCGTGAACGCCGCCGTCGCGTCGCTGATCGCCAGCGCGACCGCCGGATGCTCGAACCGTCCCCCCTCCAGCCGGCCGTTGACCTCGAAGGCGGCGGCCGCGGGGGCGGAGAGTTGCCCGGCGATGCGGCAGTCGATTGTCAGCCGTCCTTGGACTGCATCGCACCATTGCCGACGCGCGGCCTCCAGCGGCAGCCAGGCGGTCGAACGCCGTGACACCTCAATCGCCTGTACGGTGCCCGTGAGTTCAAACCCGTTGCCGTCCGGCGACAGTGCCCCTTCGAAGGCCGCCCGGTCGAAGAGATCGCCGGAACACTGGCCGGCCAGGGTCGGGCCGCCGGTGCCGGTCGCAGGCCTGATCTCGACCGCGATCGCGCGGAGGCTCGTCCGCGTCCGCTGCCGCAGGTCCTCGACGATCAATGTGCCGTCCTCGACGGCGATCGGCACCGGCACGGCGGCCGGCCGGCCGCGGGCGAGGGCCGCGACGTTCCACCAACCATCGTCGCCGCGGGCGACGTACAGGAGCGGGCGGCGGATGCGCACGCCCGTGATTCGTGGCTCGCCCGTGCCCATTTCGGCGAGCGTGGCCGTGCAGGCCAGCATCAGCTCATCGATCACCAGCAGCCGGCGCCGGTCGGGGGGGGCGGCGGGGTCGAAGACCGTGATCCCCCGGGCGACGATGCCCTCTCCCTGCACGACCGCAGCCGACCGCACCTGCACGCCGAGCGCGGGAAACTCAGCCCTCAACCGCGCCTCCAGTTTGCGGCGGACCATCTCGCCGACGTGATTCGACCCGATCGCACCGGCGGCGACGATGCCGGCGACGGTGAGCGGCAGCGTCCAGCGGACGACCGTCCAGAGGATGTCGGCGAGCGGTTTCACGGTGGTGGCGATGGGGGCGCGCGACGGTCCCGGGGGCGATCGGGGGCGGGAGGGTAGGCCCGCCAGGAAAACGCGTCAAGCGTCCGGCAGCCTCGCCCGCTCCCACGAGAACCGCCGTTCCCCCCAGGTCGCCCCGCTTGCTATAGTGCCCCCTTGTGTCGCAGCCGGAGACGGGGGAAAGCCGCCGGGGAAGTGTGCCGGCATCGGTTCATCCAATCAGGAGCGCAAGACGCATGAAACCTGTCCACTATTCGCCCGCCGCCCCGCTGCCACGCCAGCAACTCATCTTCTGGGGCTGCTTCGTCGCCCTGATCACCACCTCGTTCGCGTTCTTCACGCGGATGTACCTCTGCGACGTGCGGTTCGGCGCGGACTTCGGCATCGACAAGGTCGGAATCGGAGCCCTCAAGGGCGCCGGTGTCTGGCCGTTCGCCATCTCGATCATTCTCTTCAGCCTGGTCATCGATCGCGTGGGCTACAAGGTCGCGATGATTTTTTCGTTTCTCTGTTACCTCGGATACCTGGTGATGGCGTGGATGGCATACGGGGCGATTCAAGGCGTGGCCCCCGACCAGCTGGCGGCGGCCCAGGCCAAGGGCTACCAACTGCTGTACTGGGGAAGCATCGTGCTCGGACTCGGAAACGGCACCGTCGAGGCATTCATCAACCCCGTGGTGGCCACGATGTTCAATCGGGAAAAAACGAAGTGGCTGAACATCCTGCACGCCGGCTGGCCGGGCGGCCTCGTGATCGCCGGGATCATCACCATCATGCTCGCCGAGACGGCACGCAGCGGCGACTGGCGGATCGTGCTGGGAATCGTCGCCGTCCCCGCCGTGATCTACCTGCTGATGCTGGCTGGCGTCACGTTCCCGCGGAGCGAGCGGGAACAGGCTGGCGTCAGTTATCGGGAAATGCTGGCGGAATTCGGTGCGTTCGGGGCCCTGGTGGGCTTCGGACTGATCTTTCTCCAACTCGCCGAGGTGTTTCAGTTCAACGTCTGGATCGCGGTCGCCCTAGCCGCGGCCGTGGCAGCAGCCTTCGGGATCTACACCGGCAGTTTCGGCAGATCGATCCTCGCCTTGCTGATCATCATCATGATGCCGCTGGCGACGACCGAAATCGGCACCGACGGCTGGATCAGCGGACTGATGGAAAAGCCGATGGAGGCGGCCGGCTTCAACCCCGGCTGGGTGCTGGTCTACACGTCCGCCATCATGATGGTCCTCCGCTTCTTTGCCGGCCCCATCGTGCACAGCCTGTCTCCGATCGGCCTGCTCATCGCCAGTTCCGTCATGGCGATTCTCGGTCTGTTCGCCCTTTCCAAGACGGGCGACGCGGGGCTGGCGGCGATCTTCGGTGCCGCGACGCTGTACGGCATCGGCAAGACTTTTTTCTGGCCCACGATGCTCGGCGTGACGGCGGAGCAGTGCCCGAAGGGGGGCGCCCTGACCCTGAACGCGATTTCCGGCATCGGCATGATCGCGGTGGGCGTGCTCGGGTTTCCCCTCATCGGGGCCCTCCAGGAGCGGACGGCGAGCGCCGAACTGCGGGCGAGCGCGCCCGCGACGGCGGCCGACGTGCTCGTCGCCAAGCCGTACATGGGCATGACCTACGATGCCATCGATCCCCAGAAGGCCGAGGCGTTGGCCGGGGACGACGCCAAGGCGGCGCTGGCCGCGGCGAACAAGGCGGGCCAGTTCGACACGCTGGCGAAGATGGCACTCTTCCCGGCGTTCATGCTGGGCTGCTACGTGCTGCTGTGGGCCTACTTCAGGACGCAGGGTGGCTACCGGGCTCAGGACCTGACTGCCGGCGGCCATTGACGCCGGCCCGGGCAGCGGAGCAGGTTCCCCCGCGGCGGTCCGGGAGCGACCGCGGTCCGCCGGCGTTCAGGCACGACGGCCGACCGTGATGGTGCTGCTGCCACGACCGATGCGGACGCCCCCCGGATAGTCCGCAAGCCTGCACGGCGGCGGATCGGGGTGTCGGCAGAGTGCGGCCAGCCGCTGGTAGTGACCGGCCGTCATGTCGCGACGCGGCCAGCCCTCGCGTTCCCAGAGGGCCGCGAACATCTCCGCGACAAGATGTGAATCGAGACTGCGGAGCAGCTCGACGGGCAGGGTGATCGAGCCATCGGTCGCGAGTGTGGCGTGGGCATCGAGCAACCGCTCGGCGGCGGACCGCAGCGCGCGCGCCAGCCGCCCCGCCTGCTCGCCGAGCCGCACCAGCGCGGCGGCCGCCGCCGGGTAGGGTCCGGCGGCACAGCGGGCGAGAATCTCGTGGCGGAGGAAATTCCGTGCGTGGCGGATGTCGTCGTTCGACTCGTCGTCGCGCCACGTCGCGGCCTGACCGCGAAGAAACTCCCGCACGTCGGCCCGGGTCACGCCGAGCAGGGGCCTGAGAAGCGCGACTCCCGGACAGAGTTCGCGGGCGTGCCGCATGCCGGCCAGCCCGGCCGGCCCCGTGCCGCGAAGCATGCGGTGCAGGATCGTCTCGGCCTGGTCGTCGGCGGTGTGGGCCACGAGCACGTGACGGGCGGCGCGGTCGCAGGCGGCCTGTTCCAGGAAGCCGTACCTCAGCCGCCGGGCCCGCGCCTCGAACCCCTCGCCGCCCCCCTGATCCGGCTCCCGAACGGCCAGCTGACGCCACGTGAAGGGAAGGCCCAGCCGTTCGGCAAGCGCCGCGACGAACTCACGATCGGTACCGGCGGCAGGGCGGAGGTCATGCTCGGCATGAGCCACGACGATTCGTGATCCGGGCGGGGCGACCGCGACCAGTCCCAGAAGCAGGGCCACGCTGTCGGCCCCGCCGGACACGCCGATGAGAAGCGGGGCAGCCCAGACTTCGCGACCGAGTCGCATCCGCAGCGCCTCTGGAACGGCCGCGGCATCGGCTCGGGAAGTGGAGAGTGTGCGATTCACGGCTGCCCTGTTCACCCATTCTGCCAGCCCGGCCGCCGTCGTGGTACGTCGCCGGCGCCCGTGAACCGACATTGAGTGGCCCCGCGTGGCGGACTACTCTCCCGCCCGCCCCGTGGCTCCGCTCCCCCAGGAATCCTGCCATGTGCCTCCGGTCCGTGCTCGCCGTCGTCCTCACGGCCCTGTTCCTGCTGCCGCAGGCTGGCTGTTCCATGCTCCTCACGGCCGCCTACCTGCTGGAGCCCGCCGACGTTCCCGCCGAGTTCGCCGGCCTGGCTGGCAAGAAGGTCGCGGTGGTCTGCCGGCCGATCATTGAACTGGAATTCAGCGACGCGCACTCGGCCCGTGAGCTGGCAGGCTTGGTCGGCAGTCAGATCGAGGCCTCCGTCCGCAAGGCGAAGGTCGTGAAGCAGCAGGAGGTCGCCCGTTGGATCGACGAGCACGGCGCCGTCGAGTACCCGGCGTTGGGCAAGGCGCTCGACGCCGACTTCGTCGTCGGGATCGACCTGGAGGGGTTCCGGCTCCACGAGGGGGCGACGCTCTATCGTGGCAAGGCGACGGCCCATGTCCGCGTCTTCGACGTCAAGAAGAAGACGGTCGCGTTCGAGAAGCGGCTGGACGACTACACCTTTCCGAGCGACGGCGCGATTCCGGCGACCGACCGCACGGAAATCCAGTTTCGCGCCCTGTTTCTCCAGATGCTGTCACTGCGGATCTCCCGCTGCTTCCATGCGTACGAGAGCCGGGAGACGTTCGCCAGCGAGAATCTGACGTTTTGATCCCGGCGGCTGCCGGGCCATCCATGGCAAGCGCGTTCGAAACGCCGGCAACGTGCAGGCCTGCGACCGGACGCGGCGTTGGCATCGGCCGCGGCGATCGTCAGAGATTCTTGAGCGGCCGCGACGGCTTCGGCGGCGCGAGCTGCTGCTTGCGGTCGTCAGCCGGCAGGCCGGGCATCCCGTTGCCGCCGCCTTCCCGCTCCCGACGCTTCTGCACGCCGGTGTGGGTCTCCGTCCAGCGGTAGCCGAACGGAGTCTCCAACTCCTCGGCGGCGAGGTGCGCCCATGGGGTGCCGGCATGATCGCGCACCGTGCGCTCCAGATACATCGTCGCCTGCTTCGCGAACTTTTCGGTCTGCGAGCCGACGGAGGAGACGTCCGCGGCCGGCTCCAGGACCCAGGTGTCGTTGTTTCCATCCTTGAACTTCATGCCGGCCTTGGCCTGGGCGAGCATGATGTTGTAGGCGTCGGTGCGGATCTTGGCGGCCAGCACCCGCCCCATCGCCAGGTCGTAGCCTGCCTGCCAGCGCTTCGACTTGATCTTGTCCCGATCGTTCGCGCCCGAAGCGAGGATCGAATGCAGACCGTCGAGCTTGGGCTGCAGCCGTGCCGCCGCCTTCTGGGCCTCGGTGAACGCCGCCACGAGCATCGCGTCGTCCTCCCGGGGAAAGACGGTCTGTGGCGGCTCGAGCTGGGCGATCTGCGCGCCTCGAGCCGCCTCCACCAACGCCTTGACGGCGCTGTTCTCCAAGATCATCCGGTCGACGGCGGCATTCGAAACGTAGTCCGGCCTGTAGGCCTTCATCGCCTCCGGCTCGAAGAATCGCCGGAGCCGCGAGGCCATCGGTGCAGTGGCCGCGTCGGTCACGCGGCCGCGGCTGGCACGGTTGGCATGCACGGCAAAATAGATGCCGCCGGTCTGGGCGCAAAGCCGGCAGAGGCTGAAGGGACCGAATCCGGAATCGATCGCCTCCTCCGACTCCCGGCTGCTTCGCGTCTGCACGTGCTCGGGATAGAGCGTCTCCGGCCCCTGATCCACCTCCGCCCACTGCTCGCCGCCCGTGTACTTGGGATCAAACTCGACGAACTTCATCTTCACGTCGCGCCGGCCGAACGGGGCCGGCACGCCGACCACGTAGACTGGAATGCCCTGCGAGGCGCAGGCAGTCGCGGTGGTGTCGGCGAGATTCTGGTCGTTTCCAACCTCGTCGGTGAACGCCACGATCATCGCACTGCGACGCGGTGTTCCGTTCCGCACGGGCCGGGCCCAGTCGGCGGCCGTGCGGATTGCCGAGAACGTCATCTCGACGCCGGAATCATCGATCTCGATCGTCCGGATCGCATCCACGACGGCTTCGGAGTCCCGTGTCGGAGCGGTGAACAACGATCGGACGGTCTGGCCATAGGCAAACACGAGATGGACGAGGTCGGGCCGGTTCTGCACCGACCCGTCGACGTTGAGTTCGTCGAACACGCGTTCCAGCCGCGCCGCAATCTCCTGTCGCTGTGCCGCCAGGCTCACGGACCGGTCGAACACCCAGCAGACCAAAACGGGTCGCTGCTCCAGCGCCGCGGCGATCTCTATCGTGAGCCGATCCACCGCTCCGCTCGCCCCGGTCGTGCCGATGCCGACCGCTCCCTTGATCACCATCGTCGCATTCGCCTCGAGGCCCACGGGGAGAGCCTCGATCGGGTCGATCCGTGGTTCGGAACTCGTCTCCACGATGGTCTCGATCGGCACCACCGATTCCTCGGCCACCACGGGCGCCACCGCCTGGGCGACCGCGTCCCCGGCCTCGCTCTCCCCTCCCACCGTCTCCCGCGGTTCGATGGTCGGAGCCAAGGAGTCGAGGTCGAGCCTCGCCTCCTGCTCTTCGACGAGCGGCGCGGACTCGATCGCGGATGCCACCTGGCGACGCGGACCCTCCGGCAGACCGATGAATCCCAGTCCGAGCAGCAGACCGACGTGGACGACGAGACTCACCACCCAGGCGGGCGTTTCGCCGTCGAACGGCGCATCTGCGGCACCGTCAGCCGAAGACCGGTCGCTTGGTGCTTGCGCCCAACCCATGGCCTGTTCCTGCCCGGTCATGTCGGAACGATTGGCCGCCCGCTGGCGATCCCGACCCGCCATACGTCTTTTCGGGCGTTCTGGTTTATTCTATTCCCTGGCGGCCGTGCGTGTCGCCTGTACGCATTTTTCCGGCCCAAGGTTCACACCGCCATGTCCAGAAAGCGTTTTTTTCCGCTGCTTCGTTGCCCGGCCGGCGGCGTCTGCCGGTGGCGGGCATGCGCCGGCGGCCTGCTGGTCATCGTCGCCGCGGACCTGGGAGCGGTCCCACCGGTGCACGTCACCGGCGCCGACATCGCAGCCGCCGAGGAACCCGCCGCGCCGGAACCGGCCGCCGAAGCGGACGGCAAGCAGCCCGCCCCGGCTCCGTCGGCCGAAGAGATCGAACTTGAAACCAGCGACGGCGTGCTGCTCACAGCCTGGCATTATCCGGGCGACGCCTCGATCCCGGCCGCCGAACGACCCTGCGTCATCCTGCTGCACGACTTGGGCGGTTCACGCAAGGGCGTGGAGCCGCTCGCCAGGAGGCTCCAGGGCATCGGCTGCGATGTCGTGGTCCCGGACCTGCGCGGCCACGGTGCGAGCGTGACCAAACGAGTCGGCGACCGTGAGACCAAGATCGACACCAAACTCCTCAAGCCCACCGACATCGAGTTCATCGCCGCCTCCCGCGGGGGTACGCTCCGCGAACAAGCCTTGCACCGCGGCGATATCGAGACGACGAGAAACTGGATGGTCACCCAGGGCATGCCCCTGGACAGGCTGTATGTCATCGGGGTCGGGCTCGGTGCCGGCTTGGCGGCCGCTTGGACGGCTGAAGACGCCGGCTGGCCCGGCCTCGTCACCGGACCCCAGGGGAAGCAGGTCCGCGGCCTGGTGATGATCGACCCGCCGATGGCATCTCGCGGAATCAGCATGGCAAAGCCGCTGGAGCAGGAGACGCTGCGGCATTCGACCCCGATCCTGATCCTGGGCGGCAGGAATGACAAGGATTTCAACCGCGTCTTCGACCAGCTCAAGCGGCATCGTCCACAGTCGTGGTTCAGAAAGCCCGTCAAGGGAGAGGCGGAGCGGGCGGAGAAACTCGAGGACGCAAAAAAAGCGACCCTGTACTCCATCGAGGTCGACGCGCCGTTGGCCGGTGAGAAGCTGGCCGCCGAGACGGCCGTAGCGGAGGCCGTCGAGACATTCCTCTCGCTCACCAAGCCAAGCCCGAAGCCACGGCGCTGACGGGCGTCAGGGGAGCCGCAGTTCCATGCCCGGCACGAGCAACTGCGGCGCACGCAGCCGATCTCGATTGGCCTGCCAGATCCGCTCCGCCTCGCGCTCATCGCCGTAAAAACGCCTCGCGACGGTGGCGAGCGTTTCGCCAGGGGCGACCCGCACCGCCGCCGGTCGCGGCGCCGCTGCGGGTGCCGGCAACAGGGGGCTGACGGCAACCGCGGCCGGAACCTGCGTGAGCCAAGGCCTTGACTCCCCCGTCGTCAGAGCATCACCCGCCGGCGCCACGCCGGAAGCGGAGGAGGGAAAGGCACGCACGTCGGTCGGTGGCTCGATCGCGGTTCCCGCGCCCACGTCTCCGGCCACCGGTCCGACGGTCCAGGGGGGCGGGAGCCGCAACTCGAGACCGATCGGCAGCACGCGAGGGTCGGGGAGTCGCTCTCTGTTCGCGCCCCAGATCGCGGCGGCTGCGGACGGATGTCCGTAATAACGGGTGGCGATGCCCTCCAGATCATCCCCGTCCCGGACCACGTACGTGGCAGGGACGAGCGCGCCGGGCAGCGGGCGGGCGGCCAGCGCCGGCCTGGCCGCCGCCGACCACGACACCGAAGTCGGCGGCCGCTGAGCATCGAGCAGGTTGGGCGGAGGGATCTCGAGCATCGAACGATAGGCGGGGTCGACCTCGGGCAGCGGCGGTCCCGGCGTCGGTCCCGCAAGCACCGGCGGCGGAACCGGCGGCACGTAGGTCGAACGAATCGGCAGCCCGCTCTCCGGCGGGAACGCTGGTTCTGGAAACGGCACCCCGGCGGCGGCGGTTTCCCCCGCCGCCGCCGGGGTCTCGATGAAGGGCATGCCCGGCAGATCAGGTGCCACCGCGACCGGAGAGGCCGCAGCCGGCCGCATTTCTCCATGCTCCCGGACGACCACGGCGAAGAGTTCGGTGGTCAGGGGCACGCAGAGCACGACGCCCCCGGCCACCATCGCTCCGCCGCCCACGAGCCGCAGCATCGAAACGATCGACATGGGATGAGACTCCGCCGGAAGCGGCACTGGCCGGGTGCCGTCCGCGTCTCAAGCATGCCCGGCGATCCATCGCCAGACTGCCCACGCGACCCCGAACGCAGGTTTGTATCCCGGTTCCAACCCCGTCATCCTCGACACGATCGTCACGGCCGGAAGCCGCCGCCGGCGGCGATCGTCGGCCAGTCCGTTCAGGCGGGCCGCGGCAGCGACCTGACCGCCGCCGAATCGGCCGCCGGGGCGAAGCGGTGCTGGAGCCAGAGCACGATCGGCGAAGCGATGTAGATCGTGCTGTAGGTGCCGGTGAGGATGCCCACGAGCATCGTGAAGGCGAAGGCGTGGATTCCCTGCCCGCCGAAAAGGTAGAGGATCAGCGTAGCCAGGAGCGCCGTCCCCGACGTGAGGATCGTGCGACTCAGGGTCTGGTTGACCGCCCGATCGATCATGTCGGCGGTGACGTAGGGGCTCTTGCCGCGCAGCTCACGGAGCCGGTCGAAGATCACGATCGTGTCGTTGATCGAGAAGCCGACGATCGTCAGCAGGGCGGCGACGACGTCGAGGCTGATCTTGAAGTCGTCGACGAGGGCCCACCCCAGGAACGGGGCCACGAACCGGCTCAACGCCAGGCAGGCAACCGCCACGAGCACGTCGTGTGCCAGGGCGACGACGGCGGCCAGCCCGAAGGCGACATTCTGGAACCGCACCCAGACATAGAGCACGATCATGACCAGGCTGGCCAGGAGTGCGTAGACGGCCGTCAGCTTCGTGTTGCCAGCCACCTTGGCCCCGATCGAGTTGGCCGACAGGTAGACCGGGGTCTCCGCGAGCTGCTTCGCCACCCGCTGGAGCACCTTCTTCGTCCCCTCCGGTGGCAGCGCGGTCGAGAGCGACCAGTTCTCGTAGCCGCGTGTGCGGCTCGTCATCCCGCTGGCCTCTGTCAGATCGAAAGCCGCACCGGCGAAACCCTCGGCGGCCAGCCCCGCCTCGATCGTCGCTCGCAGCGTCGGCAGGTTGATCTTTTCGGGAAACGTGAGCGCGGCCCCGGTGGTGAGCGCCGCTGGATCGGCCGCCGCGTCCTTCCCGGCCTCTTCTCCCTTGCGGGTCGATGCCGGCTCGCTGAATTGCATCGAGTAGGTGAGCAGCCGCCCTGGAAAAACCTTGACCAGGGCCTGTTCCACCGCGTCGGCATCGCGATTGGAAGTGTCGATCTTGTACCGCGAGCCCGCAACCGTGTCAGCGGCGGTCACGGAACTCACGGCGACGTCCGGCAATCCCTCCGCGGCAACCAGCGCCTCCCTCACCGCACCGATCTCCAACGACTGGTTCTCCTTGAACGCAACCTGCACGCTCGTTCCGCCGGTGAAGTCGATGTCGAACAGCCCCTGTCCGCGGAGCACGGCCGCCGCGAGGCCGGCCGCGATGAACGCCAGCGACGCCAGGATCGCCGGCCGGACCCAGGCCACGAACTTGAAGTCGGTCTGGCCGAACAGCCGGGCCATTGACAGGCGGGTGATCCAGCGATTCCGCTCCGCGAGGTCGAACACGACCCGCGAACAGAACACCGCCGTGAACAGGTTGAGCAACAGACCGAGGGCGAGCGTGACCGCGAACCCCTTGAGCTGGTCGGTGCCGATGACATACAGGATCACGGCGGTGATGAGCGTCGTGACGTTCGAGTCGAAGATCGTGGAGAAAGCCCGCTGGAATCCGTTGCGAATCGCCATCCGCACGGCCGCACCACGGTCCATCTCCTCCCGCATCCGTTCGTAGATGAGCACGTTGGCATCGACCGCCATGCCGACGGAGAGCACGAGTCCGGCGAGGCCGGCGAGCGTGAACGCGGCCTTGATGGAGATCATCACCGCCAGCACGAGAACGATGTTGAGGAGCACGGCGAGGTCGGCCACGAACCCCGAAAACCGGTAGTAGGCGAGCATGAACGTGAGGACGACGATCGTGGCCAGGAGCATGGCCCGGAAGCCCGACTGGATGGTGTCGGCCCCGAGTTGCGGGCTGATCTTCTGCTCACTGATCGGCTCCTGCACGAGCGCCGCCGGCAGGCTGCCGGCGTTGAGGATTCCGACCAGTGAATCGACGTCGGACTGCTGAAAGTTGCCGGTGATCGTGCCCCGGGATGAGATCGTGTCGTTGATGCGTGGGAACGACAGCAGCTCGTCGTCGAGGAGGATGCCGAGGTTGCTGTGCAGCCTGTTGGCCGGATTGGGCAGATTTTGGCCGGTGAGCACCTGGAACAGGGCGGCGCCGGCGGGATTGAAAGCGAAATCGACGCACGGCCGCGTGGTGCCGGGGTCGAAACTGGACGCGGCCCGCGTCAGGTAGCCCCCCGTGACGTTCATATCGTCAAGGATGACGAGTGCCTCCGTCCGCTGGTCGGGCGTTGTCCGGGTCACGAGCCGGGACTGCTCGGCAGCGTCGATCTTGCCGCTGTCGATCTGCACCCAGCGGGCGATGGACCGGCCATCGTCGATGACCGTGGTGCCGGCGGTCCGGCTGCCGAGTTCGATCGCCCGAGCATGCCGCCGATCCTGGGGATCGGCGGTGATCCGGAATTCGAGCACGCCGGCGCTCGAGACCTTCGTCTTGATCAGCTCCACCTCGGCGGGATCGACGTCCGGGACGATCACTTCGATCTGGTCGAGGCCGAACTGGCGGACGGTCACCTCCTTCTGGCCACCGGGGTTCACCCGGCGGCTGACGGCGGCGACGAGCTTGTCCATGTTGACCTGCATCGCGGGGGCGGCCAGTTCGTAGCGGACTTCGCTGACGTCTCCCTGCTGGGACCGGCCGGCGAGGCGGAGCATCGCACCGTTGATGTCGAGTTTCTTCACCGCCGCCACGAACGCATCCTGTGCCGCGGCGCTGCCTTCGAGCCGGACGGTCAGCCTGTTGCCCTTGTCGGACACGACGCTTCCCCTGGCCCCCTCGGGTGAGGCCAGCAGGCTTTCCAGCCGTGCGATGGCGTCGTCTTTGACGCCCGCCGCCTGCCGGGACTGGTCGATTTCATAGACCAGGATCACGCCTCCCTTGAGGTCGATCCCCAGCCGGGGCGGCCAGCCGAACCAGCAGAGCACAGCGCCGACTGCGGACGCCGCCAGCACGGTCGCCAGCCGGCCCCACATGTCGGCTGCCCGGAGCCGCCGCCCGAGGAGCCGGGAAAGGATGGTCGGCACGACGACGGCCAGCAGCAGCGCCACCCACCGTATCCACGGATCCTGCCACCAGGCCGTCTCGACGGCGGTGGATGACGTCGTGCCGGCCGCCACCTCGGCCTGCGCAAAAAGGAGCGAACCAACGACCGCGATGTTCATGCCTCTTCTCTTCCGTTGCGATGCTCAGGCTTTTCGTCCCCGAGCACCCGGGCGATGCTCGCGAGCGTGACGCCGATCTTCACGTTTCCCGCATCGTCGACCTTGAGGGTCACCCGGTCGGCGTCGCGATCGACCGCGGCCACCGTTCCGTAGATTCCCGACGAGGTCACGACGCGATCATTTTTCTTGAGCCCGGCGAACAGTTCCTGCTGCTTCCGGCGCCGTTCCTGCTCGGGCCGGAACAGGAGGAAGTAGGCCAGCAGCGTGATCAGGGCCACGGGGAGCGTGCTGATCAGGTTGCGCAGAAATCCGTCGCCACCGGCAGCGGGAGCCGGATCGGCGGCGGCCTGCGCGAGCAGGGGCAGGATGACCGGGGGCTGCGGCATGGCGGCGAGAGATTTCCGTCGTAAAACCGGACATGCGGATCGGGGCCATCCGCAAGCCCGCAAATGTAGTGGGCAGCGTGCGCCAGCGGCAAGCCCGACGTCTGCCGGGCGAGGCCGACCCCCGGAACCATGCCGGTTCATGCCGGCGACGAACCCGGATCGGCGACCGATCCGGTGGTTGTGGCGAGCGTCGCCAACAAGTCACGCCGCAGCGCCGCGAACCGGCCGGCGACGATCGCCATCCGCAACCGGGCGACGAGTCGCTGATAGAAGGTCAGGTTGTGTATCGACGCCAGGACCGGCCCGAGCATCTCGTCGGCCCGAAACAGGTGATGGAGATAACTGCGGCCGTGGCGGCAGGCCGGACAGGGACAGCTCTCCTCCAGCGGCCGGTCGTCATGCATGTGGCAGGCATTCCGCAACCGCACCTGTCCGGCGAACGTATAGACGAGCGAGTTGCGGCCGCAGCGGGTCGGCAGCACGCAGTCGAACATGTCGATGCCCGCCGCCACCGCCTCGATGATGTCCCGCGGCTGACCGACCCCCATCAGGTACCGCGGCCGGTCGGCGGGAAGATGGGGCAGCGTCGCCCGCAGGGCGGCGTCCATCGCCTCCGGCCCCTCGCCCACGGAGAGCCCGCCCACGGCGTAACCGGGAAAGTCGAGGGCCCGCAGGCCGGCGGCGCTTTCCGCCCGCAGGTGCGGATCGAGGCCTCCCTGCACGATGCCGAACAGGGCCTGATCGGCCCGGGTGTGCGCCGCGCGGCACCGCTCCGCCCAGCGGAGCGAGCGGCGCATCGCATCGGCCACGACGGCGGGCTCGTTGGGGAGGGCGACGACGTGGTCGAGTTGCATGGCGACGTCGGCGCCGATCCGCTCCTGGATGCGCATCGAGTTCTCGGGGGTGAACTCGACGGGGCTGCCGTCGATGTGGGAGCGGAAGAACGCCCCCGCCTCGGTGACCTTCACCTGCTTGGCGAGGCTGAAGACCTGGAAGCCGCCGGAGTCGGTGAGCGTGGGGCCGTCCCAGCCCATGAACCCCGCCAAGCCGCCGCCCGCTGCCACGATCTCCTCCCCGGGACGGAGGTGAAGGTGGTAGGCGTTGCCGAGGAGCATCCCGGCGCCGGTCTCACGGACGCGGCCGATGTCGACCCCCTTGACGGTGGCCGCGGTGGCGACGGGCATGAACAGCGGCGTGGGCACGCTGCCATGGGGCGTGACGAGCGTGCCGGCCCGCGCGTCGCCGTCCGTCGCCTGGAGCGTGAATGCAAAGCCGGGCTTCATGGATGCCCCCTGCGTTCGATGCGTCGAAAAGCATGCGCCGGTGCTGAACCGACACCCGCTGTTCGGGGCTGCCCACACCCTCGCGCCGGACGTTCGCCTCGGCCCTCCCGGCCTCGGCTCTCTGCATGTCGGCTTCGCTTCGCCATCCATGGCTTCGCTCGCTCCCACAGCCCGGCTCGAGGGGATGGGCAGCCCCTCACTGGTCCACAGGCGGGCACCCGAGGGGGGCACGTGACGGCTGTTGGGGACACACACGCAAGAGGTGACACGCCGGGGCCTGTGTTTGACTGGGAGGGGATGCCCATGCCCTGAGAGTCGGCGTGTGACGACAAGCGCAGTCGGCATCGAGTGAGCGGATGCCGGGCACCGATCCGCCCAAGCGGATTGGTCAGGCATCCGCGAACGTCCGGCGACGGGGCTGGTCAACCCCGACCCGCGCCGAAGTTATAGCACCTTCGCCCGGCCGGAAGCCGGGCGTCCCCGGCGTGGTGAACCTCGGCTTCACCACCGCCGGGGCAAGGCTGTCGGGGCCAGGGATGGCCCGACAGCGGTAAAGTCAGAAGATGCCCAGGGCCTCGAGCGAGTAGCGGACGATCAGGCCGGCGACCACCACGCTCACCATGCTCATCAGCTTGACGAGGATGTTGAGGCTCGGACCGCTCGTGTCCTTGAAGGGATCGCCGACGGTGTCGCCGACGACAGCCGCCTTGTGGGCGTCGCTCCCCTTGCCGCCGTGGACGCCGCTCTCGATGTGCTTCTTGGCGTTGTCCCAGGCGCCGCCGGCGTTGGCCATGAACACCGCCACGCAGAAGCCCGTCGTCAGGCCGCCGACGAGCAGCCCGAGGACGCCGGAGACGCCGAGCAGGAGGCCCGTCAGTACCGGCACGGCGAGGGCCAGCACCGACGGCAGCACCATCTCCCGCTGTGCGGCCTTCGTGCTGATCGCCACGGGGGCCGCATAGTCGGGCAGTTCGGTCCCCTGCATGATGCCCGGCTTCTCGCGGAACTGGCGGCGGACCTCCTCCACCATCCCCTTGGCGGCCCGGCCCACGGCCTTCATCGTCAGGGCACAGAACACGAACACGCTCATCGCCCCCACGAACATGCCCACGAGCACCTTGGGGTTCATGAGCGTGACGTCGTAGAACCGCATGTAGTCCTGCATGGTTGCCTTCTTGACGTCCACGATCCGGTTCTCGTTGACGAGCTGGGCGACCAGTTCCGGCGCCGGGCCGGGCGAGACCACCGCGTTGCGGACGGCCCCGGCCAGACCCGCGACCGCCGGCTCGAGGACGGTCTTGCCGTCCCTCCCCTTGCGGCCTTCGAGCACCGCCGGATCGAGCACCATGTAGACATGGTTCGCCGCGGCCTTGTCCCCCGCCGCGATCACGAGCCGGTCGGCCATCTTCACCCAATCGCCGGGCTGCAGTTTCTTGCCGCCCGCGGCCACCTCCTGCTTCTCGTCGCGGGTCACGACCGCCGCGTTGCCCCAGCGTTCGAACCCGATCCGCACCTCCTCGACGTAGGCGGCGAGCAGGGCCAGCGCGGTGAGCGCGGCCGAGCCGATCGCGAAGCCCTTGCCGGTGGCGGCGGTCGTGTTTCCGAGCGCATCGAGGGCGTCGGTCCGCTCGCGGACCATCTCCGGCAGGCCGGCCATCTGGGCATTGCCGCCTGCGTTGTCGGCGATCGGGCCGTAGGCGTCGGTGGCCAGCGTGATGCCGAGCGTGGAGAGCATGCCGACGGCGGCGATGCCCACGCCGTACAGGCCGAGGGCGAACTTGTTGGGATCGCTGAAGTTGAAGCCGTTGGCGAAGCCGAACGCCAGGAGCGTCGCAGCGCCGGTGATCAGCACCGGGGCCCAGGTGGAGAGCATGCCCTCGGCGACGCCGCCGATGATGATCGTCGCCGGGCCGGTCAGGGCCTGGTCGGCGAGTTCCTTGGTCGGCTTGTACTCGTTGCTCGTCGCATATTCGGTCCACTTGCCGATCAGCCAGCCGGCTACGAGGCCGACGATGACGGAGACCGCGATCCCCAGGTGCGAGAAGCCGCGCATGAGGAGGAACGTGATCGCGAACGTCGCGACCACGATGGCGATGGTGGAGAAGTTGATGCCCTTGGCGAGGGCCGCGAGCAGGGCCTTCTGGGAGGAATCCTCCTGGGTGCGGACCTGGTAGATGCCCCACACCGAGAGGAGCGTGCCGACCGCGGCGATCGCCATCGGCAGGAAGACGGCGTTGAGCTGCATCGCGCCGTCGCCGCTGAAGGCGGCGACGCCGAGGGCCGCCGTGGCGAGGATCGAGCCGCAGTAGCTCTCGTACAGGTCGGCCCCCATGCCGGCCACGTCGCCGACGTTGTCGCCGACATTGTCGGCAATGGTGGCGGGATTGCGGGGATCGTCCTCGGGGATCGAGTGCTCGACCTTGCCCACGAGATCGGCGCCGACGTCGGCCGCCTTGGTGAAGATGCCGCCGCCGACCCGGGCGAACAGGGCCTGCGTGCTCGCGCCCATCCCGAAGCAGAGCATGGTGACGGTGATCTCCTCCAGCGACAGCGGCTGAAAGCCGAGCATCGGCACGAGCCAGTAGAGGATGAAGAACCAGAGCATGATGTCGAGGAGGCCGAGGCCCACGACCGTCAGGCCCATCACCGCTCCGGAGCGGAATGCGATCTGCAGGCCTTCGTTGAGCGACCGCTCGGCGCCGGCCGCGGTACGGTTGCTGGCCAGAGTCGCCGTCTTCATGCCGAACCAGCCGGCGAGGCCGGAGAAAAAGCCCCCGGAGAGGAAGGCGAACGGCACCCACAGGCTCTGCACACCGAGACCGACGGCCATCCAGAGGAGCAGCGCGCAGATGGCGAGAAACGCCCAGCCGACGACCTTGTACTGCTGCTTGAGGTAGGCGTCGGCGCCGGTCCGCACGTAGCCGGCGATCTCGATCATCTTCTGCGTACCCGCCGGCTGCGCCTCCATCCACTTGAAGAACTGCCAGGCTTGGAACAGGGCCAGGGCCGAGCCCCCCACGCCGACGAGCCACCAGAACACGTAGAACATGTTGCCGAACCCGGAGGGGGGCGCCGCAGGATCGACCGGGGCGCCGGAGCAGCCTGCGAGGCAGGCGACGAGGGCGAGAGCGACGAGAGCGGGGGCACGTTTCACGATCGGTGGACTCCGGACGGAACGAAGGGAAGACGAGGAATCAGACCGCGCGGCCGGGGAAATCAGCCGCGTGTGCGGCAATTGAACCCTGCACAAAACGGCCTGTCAAACCGCCACCGTCCTCAAACGGGCGCCTTGCCGATGGCGTGGTAGGCGAACCCGCGGCGTTGCATCTCCGCAGGCGCGTAGAGGTTCCGACCGTCGAAGATCGTCCGCGACCGCATCCGGCGGGCCATGGCGTCGAAATCGGGGCGGCGGAAGTCCCCCCACTCGGTGACGATCGCCAGGCAGTCCGCGCCGTCGAGTGCGTCCAGCGAGTTATCGGCGTATGCCAGCCGGTCACCGTAGATCCGCCGGACGTTCTCGATCGCCTCCGGATCGTAGACGCAGACCTTCGCCCCGCCGGCGAGCAGCCTCTCGATCAGGTCGATGGCCGGCGCGTCACGGACGTCGTCTGTCCGCGGCTTGAAGGCCAGCCCCCAGACGGCGATCCGCCGGCCGTGCAGGTTGCCGCCGAAATGGGCCGCGATCTTCTCCCCAAGCACCTGCTTCTGCGCCAGGTTGGTCTCGTGCACGGCGCCAAGGATCCGCGGCACGACGCCGTGGTCGCGGGCCATCGCCGCGAGCGCCTGCACGTCCTTGGGGAAGCAGCTGCCGCCGTAGCCCGCACCGGGAAACAGGAAGGCGAAGCCGATGCGGCTGTCGTGGCCGATGCCGCGCCGCACGTCGTCGATGTCGGCCGCCATCCGCTCGCAGAGGTTCGCCACCTCGTTGATGAAGCTGATCTTCGTGGCGAGCAGGGCGTTGGCCACGTACTTCGTCATCTCGGAGCTCTCCGGCGACATGACGAGGAACGGGTTCTCCGTCCGCAGGAACGGCGCATAGAGCGTCCGCATCGTCTCCGCGACCTCCGCCGATCGGGCCCCGACCACGACGCGGTCGGGCTTTTGGAAATCCTCGATCGCCGCCCCTTCCTTGAGGAACTCCGGGTTGCTCGCCACCCGGCAGTCGCGGCCGAGCCGCTCGCGGAGCCGGCGCTCGATCCCCGCCGCGGTGCCCACCGGCACGGTGCTCTTGGTGACGACGATCGCCTCCGAGCCGAGGTGCGGCGCGATCGCATCGACCACCGACCACAGTGCCGACAGGTCGGCCGACCCGTCGGCGGCCGGCGGCGTGCCGACGGCGAGGAACACGACCTCGGCGTCCCGGACCGCGGCGGCCGTTTCGGTCGTGAACCGGAGCCGGCCCGCCCGGGCGTTCCGCTCCACGAGTTCCTCGAGGCCCGGCTCGTAGATCGGGACCTCGCCCCGGTTCAGCCGGGCGACCTTGGCGGCGTCGATGTCGAGACAGGTGACGACGTTGCCGCTGTCGGCGAAACAGGTGCCCGTCACGAGCCCCACGTATCCGGTACCGACGACTGCGATCCTCACGTCACCTCCCCGCCGGCTGGCGCGTCCGCTTCTTCCTTCTCGCCCGGCGGCACCGGCACCACCGCGGCCAGCGCATCCCCCTCATCGAGCCGCATGATCCGGACGCCTTGCGTGTTGCGGCCGATCGCCTTGATCTCGGCGACGTTGACCCGCTGGATCTTGCCGCGGGCCGTCATCATCAGCACCTGATCCTCGTCGCGGGCCGAGACGATCGACACCACCTGGCCGTTGCGGGCGGTGGCCTTGATGTCGCGGACGCCCTTGCCGCCGCGATGTTGCGTGCGATACCGCATGCCGCTCGAGTCGCCCTCGCCCTCGTCCCCAGCCGGCTCCGCCGACTCCGGCTCCGCCGGTTCCTCCGCAACGCCGTCGTCCGCCGGCCCCGGTCCTGACACCGGCGTGCCGACGCCGAACGGCGTCCGCTTGCCGTACCCATTCTCGCAGACGGTCAGCAGCGTGGCGGCCGGATCGGCCACCACCATGCCGACGAGCCGGTCTCCGGCCCCGAGCTTGATGCCGCGGACTCCGCTCGTGTCGCGGCCCATCGGCCGGGCGTCCGACTCGGGGAAACGGATCGCCATCCCCTTGGCGGTCGCCAGCACGAGCTCGTCGCCGGGCTTCGTGACCACGGCATCGACCAGCTCGTCCCCCTCACGGAGCTTGACGGCGATCAGGCCCTTGGTGCGGCGCCGGCGATACTGCTCGAGTGCCGTCTTCTTGACCATGCCGCTGCGGGTGGCGAGCATCAGGCACTGGTCGGGATCCTCGAAGCCCGACACCGAGCGGCAGTCGGCCACCTTCTCCCCCGCCTCGAACTCCAGCAGGTTGACCAGCGCCCGCCCCTTCGCATCACGGGCCAGTTCGGGCAATTCGAAGACCCGCATGGAAAACACCTTGCCGAGCGTGGTGAACACGAGCAGCCAGTCGTGGGTGCTGGCCACGAACAGGTGCTCGATCGGGTCCTCCTCGTCGGTGCGGGCGCCGGTCAGCCCCTTGCCGCCGCGGCGCTGGGCCCGGTACGTGTCGGCCGCGGTCCGCTTGATGTAGCCGGCCCGGCTGATCGTGACCACCATCGTCGCCTCGGTGATCAGTTCGGCCATGTCGCGGATGTCGCCGGCCTCGCCGCTGATCTCCGTTCGCCGGTCGTCGCCGTGCTTCGCCTCGAGCTCGAGCAGTTCGCCCCGGATCAGTCCCTTGATATTGGCTTCGCTGGAGAGGAGGCGGCGGAACTCGCCGATCTTGTCGAGCAGTTCGCGGTGCTCGCCGCCGAGCTTCTCCTGTTCGAGATTGACCAACTGGCCGAGCGTGAGCCGGAGGATCGCGTCGGCCTGCACCGGCGACAGGCCGTAGGTCTCGCTCGCCCCGCGCTCCTCCTGAAGGACGGCGAACCCGGCCGGGCCGAGGGCCCGCTCCAACAGCGCGGCCGGCGCCTGGAGCGCGCAGAGCCGCTCCTTGGCCTCGGCCTGAGACTTCGAGCTGCGGATGATGCGGATCACCTCGTCGATGTTGGCCAGCGCGACGAGCAGGCCCTCGAGCGTGTGCTTCCGCGACCGGGCCTTCTGCAGGAGGTGCTGCGTCCGCCGGCGGAGCACCGCCGTCCGATGCCGGAGGAACTCCTCCAGCATGTTCTTGAACGACAGAATCCGCGGCTTTCCGTCCACCAGCGCCAGAAAGATGAGCGAGAACGACGTCTGCAGCGGCGAGAACTGGTAGAGCTGATTGAGCACCACGTCCGGGTCGGCGTCGCGCTTCAGTTCGAGAATCAAGCGGACCGGCTCCTTGAGGTCGCTCTCGTTGCGGATCGCGGAGATGCCCTTGATGCGGTCCTCGTTGACGAGTTCCGCGATCTTTTCCTCGATCGCGTCCCGCGTCTGCTGGTAGGGAATCTCGGTGACGACGATCCGGTTCCGGTTCTTGCCGAACTCCTCGACGTGGGCCCGGGCCCGGAGCGTGATCGTGCTCCGACCGGTGAGGTAGCCGCGGACGAGCGGCTCGCGGCCCATGACGATGCCCCCGGTGGGGAAATCGGGGCCGGGGACGATCTGCAGGAGCTCGGCCATCGACACCGACGGGTTGTCGATCAGAGCCACGAGCGCCCGGCAGACCTCGCCGAGGTTGTGGGGCGGGATGCTGGTGGCCATGCCGACGGCGATGCCGCCTGCACCGTTGACGAGGAGGTTGGGAAACCGGGCCGGCAGCACCACCGGCTCGGTGTTCCGCTCGTCGTAGGAGGGAACGTAATCGACCGTGTCGAGGTCGATGTCGTCGAGCATCAGCGCGGCGATCGGCGACAGCCGGGCTTCCGTGTACCGCATCGCGGCCGCCGGCAGGCCGGCGATCGAGCCGAAGTTGCCCTGCTTGTCCACGAGCACGTGCCGCATGTTCCATTCCTGGGCCATGCGGACGAGCGTCGGATAGATCACGCTCTCGCCGTGCGGGTGGTAATTGCCGCTGGTGTCGCCGGAGATCTTGGCGCACTTCACCCGGGCGGCCGAGGGGGAGAGATTGAGGTCGTTCATCGCGACCAGGATCCGCCGCTGCGACGGCTTGAGGCCGTCACGCACGTCGGGCAGGGCCCGGGCGACGATGACGCTCATGGCGTAGGTGAGGTAGCTGTCTTTCAGCTCCTGCTCGATCGGCAACTCGATCAGCCGTCCGCCCGAGATGTCGCGCAGCGGCTCGCCCTCCGCCGAACCGCCGGGGCCGCCGGAACCGTCTGCGGGGTTCACGTCGTCTGCCAAAACCGCGTTCTCCGAGGCCGCTCCATCCGCCGGATCACCCCCGTCGGATGCTTGAACATACCCGGCATGCCCCGGGGGTCAACCGGCGCGAGAGCCCAGCCGCAGCCGTGATTTTCACCGGCCGGCAACCGGCTTGACCCGCGTCTCCACCCCTCCCTATCCTCCCGCCCCCGACCGGGACCGAGCGTCGTCCGAGCGTCTCATGAACATCGCCAGAACCCACGGAGTGGTCGTCGCTCTCACCGCCGCGCTCGTGCTGCTGCCGAACCTCGGCGGGCCGCCGCTCTGGGATGACGACGAACCGCGAAACGCCGCCTGCTCGCTCGCCATGCACGCCGGTGGCGACTGGATCGTGCCCACCTACAACGGCCGGCTGCGGGTCGAGAAGCCGGTGCTCGTCAATTGGCTGCAGGTCGCCGGATTTTCCGCCTGCGGCACGAATGAGTGGGGAGCCCGGCTTCCATCGGCCCTGCTCACGCTCGGCACCTGCCTGCTCGTGTGGCGGATCGGCACGCTGCTGTTCGGGGCTGCCGCAGGCTGCTGGGCGGGGGTCGCGATGGGCACCTGCCTGTGGACGGGCATCGCCGGCCGGGCCTGCACGCCCGACGCTCCGCTGGTGTTCTCCGCGACGCTCGCCCTCTGGCTCTTCGTCCGCGGCGCCGGCCACCGCGATGGCCCGGTGTCGATCAGCCGCGGCGCGGCGCTCGCCGTCGGTGCCGCCTGCGGCCTGGCGGTCCTCGCCAAAGGGCCGGTGGGCCTGCTGCTGCCGCTCACCGCTTTCGTTCTCTATGCCACCTGGCAGGCGGCCGTCGACCCGGGTCGGACGGGACCGCAGCTGCTCCGGCTGCCGTCCGCCGTCCGCGCCGCCTGGCGCGGCATCCACGCCGGCGCGATCTGCATCGGTGCCGGCGCCGTGGCGGCGCCGTGGTACGCGGCCGTCACCGTGCAGACCGATGGCGAATGGCTGCGCGGGTTCCTGCTCGTGCACAACGTCGGCCGGTTCACGGCGCCGATGGAAGGACATTCCGGATCGACGATCCTCTACTACCCGTTGATTCTGCTCGTCGGCATGTTCCCCTGGTCGAGTGCCGCCGCCCTGATCGGGCTCCATGCATTCCGCGGTCTCGGGCAAGGCGACGGGGCGAACCGCACGGGCACGCGGCTCCTCGTGGCCTGGCTCGTGGCCTGGATCGTGCCCTTCTCTCTGGCGGCCACGAAGCTGCCCGGCTACGCCTGGCCCGCCTACCCTGCGCTCGCCGTGCTCACGGGCTGGTTCATCGCGTCCTGGATCGCCAGGCCGGCCGGCAGCGTTGATGCCTGGATGCGGGCCGCATGGGGGTTCCTCGCTGCCGCCGGACTGGCCATCGGTCTCGTGCTGCCGCTCGTCGCCCGTCGGTACGCGCCGGGCCTGGAGTGGCTCGGCCTGGTCGGGGGGGTTCCGCTCCTGGGTGCGGCGCTGGCCTGGGCCTGCCAATCGCTCCGTTCTCGGATCGCCGCCTCCGCCACGTGGGCGGCGACGGCCTGCCTGACCGTCGGGCTCATCGTCTCGCTCACGCCGGAGGCGCTCGGCCGCCGCGGCGGGCCGCGGAGCCTGTTCCAGGCCGCTGCCCTCGCCCGGCCGCTTCACCAGGGCCCGATCGGTGCCTATCGCACGCCGCCGAGCATCTCCTTCTACGGTGGCAGGCTCACAGCCGACGGCCGCGTCACGGAGCTCCTCACGCCGGCGGACGTCGCCACCTTCGTGACCGCCAACCCCGGGGCCACGATCGTCGTCGATTCCCGCTTCGAGTCGCAGGTGGCCGCCATCCTGCCGCCACCCTACCGGGTCATCGGCACGACGACGGCGTTGCCGGAGTCCCGTCGCCTGCTCCTCATGGCAACCGGAAGTCGGCCGCAGGCCGGACCGCTCGCCGCCAACGATTCGCCCCCACTCCGCTGACGGCCGTACGGCCCCGTTGATTCCCGACCGGAAACTACCTGTCATGCTCCGCCGCCACGCCACGCTCGTCGTCCTGCTCGCCTCCGCCGTCGCGCTCGTCGTCGGCGTGAACCGCTCTCCGCTCTGGGACGAGGACGAGCCCCGGTTCGCGGCCATTGCCCGCGGCATGGTCGAGAGCGGCGACTGGATCGTTCCGATCTTCAACAACGAGCTCGCCGTCGACAAGCCGGTCCTGATGCACTGGTGCATGGCGGCGGCGATGACGGTCTGCGGCATGAACGAGTTCGCCTGCCGCCTGCCCTCCGTGCTGGCAACGCTGGCGACCGCGGTCGCACTCCTCATGGCGGGACGACGCTGGTGCGACGCGGCCACGGGAATGCTGGCTGCGGTCGCCTACGTCGGCTGTCTCCTCGTGGCGATCGAGGCACATGCCGCGACCCCCGATGCGATCCTCGTGGCATTGACGACCTGGGCGACGCTGCTCGCGGTGGAACCCTTCCTGCCTCCCCGGGCCGGCGAGCGGCGCAGCGGCGGGCCGGCACGGCTGTCGGCGGGCCGGGCCGTCGGCGTCGGCCTGCTCTTCGGTCTGGCGGTCGTCTGCAAGGGCCCGATCGGTTTCGTCGGACCGCTGGCGGTGATCTGCCCGTGGGCTGTGTGGATGGCCTGCGAGCAACGCCGCTCCGCGCTCCCGCCTGCCACGCTGCGTGCCACGCTGCTTCCCGCGACGATCGATGCGGTCACCGGTCTGCGACCGCTGCTGCTCACGGCCGCGGCCCTGGCCGCCGCGGCTCCGTGGTACGTCGCCGTCGCGATCCGCACCCAGGGCGAGTGGACGTCGGGGTTCTTCTTCGTGCACAACGTGGGGCGATTCATGGCCCCGATGGAGAAGCATGGCGGCGGCCCGCTCTTCCATCCGCTCGTGATGCTCGTCGGCTTCTACCCCTGGTCCTGTTTCCTGCCCCTGGCAATCGCGCTCGCGGCCTGGCGGATCAGGCGCGGCAGCGGCGATCGCCACGACCGTGCGGTCCTCGGGCTCCTGCTCGTCTGGCTCGCCGTCTGGGTGGGCGGCTTCTCTGCGGCCGCGACCAAACTTCCCAACTACGTCCTCCCCGCCTACCCGGCAGCCGCGTTCCTGGTCGCGATCGTCGGCATGGAAGCCGCCCGCCGTGCCGCCTGGAAGGCGGCCTGGGAGCATCCGCGCTGGATGACGGCGGGGCTCGTCTCCCTGGCGTTCGGCGGCTTCGCCACCGCGGCGACGATCATCGTCGTTTCGCGGCACGGGCTTCCCGGCGTGGAGACTGCGGCCCTGGTCGGCATCGTTCCGGTCCTCGCCGCCATCGGCTGCGGCCTGGTCGCCCGCCGCGATCCACGGTTCGCCGTCGCCCTGTTCGCGGGGGCCGCGCTCTGCTTCACGTCCCTCGCAGTCGGCCCCGTCGGTCGGCGACTCGCCGCGGCCAACCCGCTCCCCGGATTCGTGCAGCAGCTCCAGGCCCGGGCCGGTGGCGCGGCCCGGCTCGGCACCTACCTGCTGGCGAGCCCGAACGTTGTCTTCTACTCCAACGGCCATGTCACGCAGTTCACGACCGAGGGGGACGAGTCGGCCCGGCGGTTCCTGCACACGGGACCCGATGCGGTGCTGCTCGTGCCGGAAGATCACCACGCCCACGTCGCCGACTCGGTGCCCGCGGGCTTCGGGATCGTGGGCCGCATCCGGCCCGCCTTCCGCAACCACGACGTGATCGCGATCGGCGCCCTGGCCGATCCGCCGGCCGTGCGGACGGCGACCGCGGGGGGGCCGACGCGATGACCGCTCAGCACGGCGACGACACGATCCTTCCCTGCACGCCCCGCCCGACGGGCCGGCAGGCCGGTCGCGGCCTGCTCTCGGTCGTGATCCCCTGCCACGACGAGGCGGACGTGATCGACGTAACCCACGACCGGCTCGTCACCGTGCTGCCGACCACCGGCATGGACTTCGAGATCATCTACGTCGACGATGGGAGCCGCGACGCCACGCTCGCCCGGCTCACGGCGATTCAGGACCGCGACCCGCGGGTGACCGTGGTCGAGTTGTCGCGGAATTTCGGACAGCAGGCGGCGATGTCGGCCGGCCTGGCCGCGGCCCACGGAGACGCCGTGGTGATCACCGACGCCGATCTGCAGGATCCTCCCGAGGTGATTCCCGAGATGGTGGCGGCGTGGCGGGCGGGTGTCGACGTCGCCTACGGCCGGCGTCGGTCGCGGGCGGGCGAAACCCGGTTCAAGCTCCTCACCGCGAGCCTGTTCCACCGCTTCTTCGCCCGGCTCATCCCCTACCCGATGCCGGTCGACACGGGCGACTTCAAGCTCATCGACCGGGCGGTGGCCGATGCCGTCAACGCGCTCCCGGAGCGGCGCCGTTACCTGCGCAGCCTCATTCCCTGGGCTGGATTCCGCCACGAGCCTGTCTGGTACGACCGTCATCCCCGTGCCGCAGGGCTCACGAAGTACTCGCCGTGGAAACTTCTCGCGCTCGCCGGCGACGCGCTCGTGCTCTCGTCCGATGCGCCGGTGCGGCTCACCTGGCTCGCCTCCGGCGGACTGGCGGCCGTCGGCATCCTGGCCGCGATCGTCGCGGCGAACCGGGCCTGGGCCTCGCCGGCTCCACAGTCCGGCGTGACCCTGGCAGCGCTGACCGCCGTCGTCGCCCTCGTCGCCGCCGTACAGACGGCGGCCGTGGCCATCGTCGGCGAATACGTGGTCCGTGGCTATCGAGAGGCGCAGGGCAGGCCCACGTCCGTGGTCCGACGCACGATCACCGCGACCGCCGGCCGCACCAGATCCGGTTCGAAGGCCGCCTGACCGGCCGGCCGCGGGTCACTTGGCCAGTTCCGCCTCGATCGCCTTGACCAGCGCCGCGTCGTCGGGCGAGACGCGGGTCTTGAATCGCCCCTTGACCTTGCCGTCCTTGCCGATGAGGAACTTCTCGAAATTCCAGCCCACCTCGCCGGCCGGATCGGCCGACTCGGTGAGGGCCTTGTAGAGGGGCGCCTTGCCCTGCCCCTTGACGGTGATCTTGGAAAACATCGGGAACGAGACGCCATAGTCCTTCGTGCAGAAGGCGGCGATCTCCGCGTCACTGCCCGGCTCCTGCGCCCCGAAGTCATTTGCCGGAAACCCGAGGATCACGAAGCCCTTGTCCTTGTGGGCGTCATACAGTTTCTGCAGGCCCGCGTACTGCGGCGTGGCACCGCAACGGCTGGCGACGTTCACGACCAGCACGACCTTCCCCTTGTAGGAGGCGAGGTCGACCGGCTTGCCGTCGATCGACTTCATCTCACCCATGAGCGGCGACGCCGTTTCTGCCATTGCGATGGCTCCCAGGGTGCCGGAGGCGAACACGACGCCGGCTGCGATCAGGCCACGACAAACGATCGAGATCATCGTCATTTCTCCTCGTGCGGAAGCGGTGTGACTCAGGTCCTCGAGAGTAAAGGCGGCTGGGCCGGGTTGTCAAAGTTCGGTCCGCCGCTCCGGGGGCGGCAGCGGCGTCCAGCGGTCGAACGTCGCCGCCTGGCCGCGGTGGCCGCCCGCGGTATCGAAGAGGTTCCAGACGGTCGCCCGTTCGATGCGGAACCGGCGGCCCGTGCTCGAGATCCGGACGCCTGCATAGTCGTCCACGAAGCCGTCGCGGAGGGTGCGTTCCAGCAGCCGTGCCCGCTCGTCGCGGTGCAGCGGTTCGGCGGTGAGCCGGGATGGCGTCCGCAGCAGCGCGTCGAAGTCGAGCTCCCAGAGGGCGAGCGCGGCGGCGTTGCCGTAGTTGAGGATCGGATCGGCCTCGGTGCCGTGGGAAACGACCACGAACGGCGCCCGAAAGAGCCGCGTCGCCTGCTCGATCGCCGTCCCTGAGCGGTCGACCAGTTCACGGCCGAGCAGCCGGGCGAACGAATCGAGGAGCCGTTGCACGTGGGCCGCCGTCGCCGCCACCGGCAGATCGTGCGGCGATGTCGGGGCGGGATCGATGCTCATGGCTCCTCGTGCATGGTCCATGCCGGCAGGCGTCGTCCCTACGCTGGGCCGGCGGCGGCCACCGCGGCGCCGGCCTCGGCGGCGTAGGTGCGAAAGTTCTCCTTGAAGCGGCCGGCGAGCCGGCGGGCGGCCCCTTCCCAGGCGGAAGGATCGCTCCAGGTCCGCCACGGCACGAGCAGGCGATCCGCGACACCTGTCACCCGTGTCACCGCGTCGAGACCGAACACCGGGTCGCGCTCCACGGCAGCGGCATCGAGGGCGCCCGCGTGGATCGCGTCGATTATCCGCCGCGTGTCGCCGAGGTCGATCCGCCGCCCCACGCCATGGCCGCCCCCGGTCCAGCCCGTGTTGACGAGCCAGACCCGCGTGCCGTGCCGGGCGAGTTTTTCGGCGAGCAGCCGGGCGTAGACAGCGGGATGGCGGACGAGGAAGGCGGCACTGAAGCAGGCCGAAAAGGCGAGCTGCGGCTCCGAGACGCCCATCTCCGTGCCCGCCACCCGGGCCGTGTACCCGGAGAGGAAGTGGTACATCGCCTGCTCGCGCGACAGCCGGCTCACCGGCGGGAGCACGCCCGACGCATCGCAGGTCAGGAAGATGACGTTCCGCGGGTGCGGACCGACGCAGGGCACCTTGGCGTTGGCGACGTGCTCGATCGGATAGGCGGCCCGCGTGTTCTCCGTGATGACGCTCGACACATAATCGACGACCCGGGTCTCGGGATCGTAGGCCACGTTCTCGAGGACCGTCCCGAAGCGTATCGCCCGCCAGATCTCCGGCTCGCGGGCTTCGGTGAGGTGGATGCACTTCGCATAGCAGCCCCCCTCGATGTTGAAGACGCCGTCCGGGCCCCAGCCATGCTCGTCGTCGCCGATCAGCCGCCGGCGTGGATCGGCCGAGAGCGTCGTCTTGCCCGTGCCGGAAAGGCCGAAGAACAGGGCGACTTCCCCGGCACCGCCTCCTGCCGGCAACGACTCGTTGGCCGAGCAGTGCATCGAGAGCACGCCGCGGGCGGGGAGCAGCCAGTGCATGGCGGTGAACACGCCCTTCTTCATCTCGCCGGCATACTCCGTGCCGAGGATCACCTGCTCGCGACGTTCCAGCGACAGGTCGATGCTCGTGCGGCTGGTCATCTGGCTCGTGAACGGGTTGGCGGGAAACTGGCCGGCGTTGTAGATCACGTAATCCGGGCTGCCGAATCGCTCCAGCTCGTCGAGCGTGGGACGCATGAGCATGTTGTGCATGTACAGGGCGTGGTATGCCCGGGCACACAGCACACGGACCTTGATCCGGCAGGCGGGATCCCAGCCGGCGTAGCCGTCGCAGACGTACACCTGGTCGCGGGTGTTGAGGTAATCGATCGCCCGCTGCCGGTTGAGGAGGAAGGTGTGATCGTCGATCGGATGGTTGACCGTTCCCCACCAGACGTCGGCCCGCGACTCGGCCGCCTCGACCACGTGCTTGTCACCCGGACTGCGGCCGGTCTTGGCTCCGGAACGGATGGCGATCGCCCCGCTTTCCACGATCGCAGCGCGTTCGCGGGAGACGGCATCCTCGTAGAGCCGTCCGGGGGAGGCGTTGCGGATCACCGTCGGGACGGTGATCTCATGCGCGGACAGGTCGATGGGGAGTGTCATGCGAGGCTCCGGAGGCAGGACTGGCGGGACGGGACGCGGGCGGGCTCTCGACTGCCGGCACCGGTCGGCGCGGGAACAACAGCCCACCCAGAGCGAGCCCGATGGCAGCGACCAGGACGAGCCCGCCGAGGGCGGCGAACACTCCACCCCAGGGGCTCGACCGGACCCGCAGCCGGCCGACTGCCTGCCGGAGACGGCGGCAGAACTCGGTCCAGCCCTCGGGGCTCGTCCGCGAACCGACCGCCACCACGCTCACGCTCCGCATCGAGCCACGGCCGTCGAGGTGCAGCTGGATCCCTCGGGCCGGCAGCGCCGCCGTCTCGCCGGCCCAGCGGGCCGAGGCATCGAGCCCGGCGACCACCTCGGCCACGACGGGCCGCAGCTGGTCGAGCGTGATGTTGTAGATCACCAGCCGCGGCCGCATGGCGAGCACGGCGACGGCCACGAGGAGCAGGAAGCAGGCGAGCAGGACGGGCACGCCGGCGACCGAGGGGATGCCGCCCGCCAGCGGGGCGAGGAGTGCCAGCGGTCCGACGAGCATGAGCCCGGCCACGCTGGCGGCCAGCAGGGCGAAGTCGAGACTCCCTGCGATCAGACTCGGCCGGCGCCGCAGGTGCAGCCAGCCGATGCCGACGAGATACAGGCCGAGGGGGATGACCGCCAGCCCGACCGCGATCGCTGCCCGGACTCCGCTCATGACCGCCATGCCATCCAGGCGAGGAAGGCGAGCCAGGCCAATTCCGCCGCAGCGATGAGGAGCAGCCCGGCCTGCATGCCGCCGTCGGCGCCACGGTCTGCGGACATGCACCCCTCCTTGCTCGCGTCAGACGGGATCCGGCACCACGAACTCGAGATCCCGCGCGAAGCCGTCTGCGAAGTCGTAGACGCCGTGGAAATCCTCGCGCTTGTCCGACCGTGTCTTGCGCATCTGGCCGATGTCGATCATGTTGAAGACGATCTCGCCGAAATCGTCGGTTCGCGTGATGCCCCAGGCCCCGAGCACCTTCGGGGCGAGGTAGCCGTATTGCTGCAGCCCGTAGAGCCTGGCCGCCTCGCAGAGCTGCTGCCCCGAGACGTGCCGCTCGGCATGGCGGGGCCTGTTCTTTCCCCCCTTGCCCTTCGGCTTGGTCGGCCGCGGCTCGACCGGCTCCGCGGCCGGATCCAGTTCCTCGGCCGGCGGCTCGGCCCCGAGCCCCAGCGACTCCTGGGCAAAGGACAGGGACTCGAGGACGAACAGGTAGGCGTCGAGCGAATACCGCCGGTCGCGCTGGAGGAGTTGGAAGAGCGGATGAGAAGGGTCGACGAGCGGCATCGATGGCCTCGGGGCAGGGAGACCACGGAGTATAGCCCCGCCGGGTACGGCCACGAACGGCCGGCGGAAACGCCGCCGGCGGCGAAGATCTCGTGGCCCGTCAGCGGGGCGGGTTCGCGGGAGCGGGCGGCCGGAATCCCGGTGGCGCGGGAGGTGCGGGGGGCTGCTGCCCCTGCTGATCTTCGAGGATGTAGCGGTAGCCGAACGGCGTGGCGGGCCTGGAGAAGTCACGGATCAGGTCGAGCCCCCGGTCAAAGATGTTGGTGGCCGGATCGAACTGGTAGACGTCGCGGTCCTTGCCGCCCGGCTTGTAGATCTGGATGGCGGCCGGCATCAGGTCGCGACCGAGGAGAATGAGTTCGACCTTGGAAAAGTTCGCCGCGTCGGCCTGAAAGCGGGGCCTGGCCTCCAGCCAGCTCTGCCCCTGCACGTTCGGCGGCGTGATGATCCGCATCCAGTACCGCTTCTTGAGCGTGTCGGCTTTCGCGCCGAATACGAACGGCAGCGGCCCATCGCTGATCGCCTTGCCCTGCAGTTCCGGGGGCAGCTTCGTCTCCCGCAGCTGCTTTTCAGCGTGGCGAAACTCGTAGATGCTGCTGCCGTTGCAGACCCAGTGCTCGCCGACTTCACCGGCACGCGGCTCGTAGCGGCCGGTCTGCTGGTTCCACTGCTTCGTGTCCTTGATCCGAAACGACCCCTTGTCGGGGGCCGCGTACTTCAGCTCGCCGGTGCTCTCCGCGAACTGTTTGGGGAACCCCTTGGCATCGACGGGGCTCCAGGCATTGTACTCCCATTTGGTGAACCGACATGACCAGGTCTTGATGGCGGCGTTACGAGTCTCCCAGGCGGCGAGGAGCCGGTCGAGTTCGGCCTGTTGCTGGGGCGTGAGCGCAGGGGCTCCCTGTTGCGCGGGCGGCGCCGCTGCCGGCTGTTGCTGCGCCCGGAGAGAGGCGGCTGCGAAGCCCCAGCACAGGGGGGCGATGATCGCGGCGAAGCGACACAGGCGGGCATGCCGGCAACGCGGTGGCACGGACGAGCAACGCGACAGGCGCATGAGTGCTGGCTCCACGGGCGAACGGGGGCCGGACGATAGCAGGCCGCGCGTCGGTGGGCGAGGGCGTTTCACCCGGCCAAACAGCCGGGAATCGCAGCTGCCGATCGATTTTTCGTACACTCGCCAGACCTCGTTCCCCTCCCGAACGGAGCCGGCCCCCTCATGCTCGTCGCCGCCTTTTCGATCAAGCCCTACGACCGAGAGTTTCTCTCCGCCGCCTCGGCCGGCCTTCCCGTGGAGTGGGCCTGGTTCGAGGCCCGGCTCGACCGGGACACGGCCCGTCTCGCCGCCGGCGCGGCCGCCGTCAACTGCTTCGTGAACGACACGCTCGACGCCCCGACCCTCGAAGCGGTCGCCGCTCTCGGCGTCCGGCTCGTGACGCTCCGCTGCGCCGGCTTCAACCAGGTGGACCTCGCCGCGGCCGCCCGGCTCGGGCTGCCCGTGACCCGCGTGCCGGAGTATTCGCCCCATGCCGTCGCCGAGCACACGATCGGGCTCGTGCTGATGCTCGACCGCAAACTCCACAAGGCCTACAACCGGGTTCGGGAAGGGGATTTTTCCCTGCACGGCCTGCTCGGCTTCGATCTCCACGGCCGCACCGCGGGGGTCGTCGGCACGGGCCGGATCGGCAGCCGCGTGGTGGAGATTCTCCTCGGCTTCGGCTGCACCGTTCTGGCCCACGACCCGCGGCCCGATCCCGGCCTCGTCGCCCGCGGCGTGCGGTTCGTGCCGCTCGACGAGCTCCTCGCCGCCGCCGACATCGTCACGCTCCACTGCCCGCTGACGGCTGCCAGCCGGCACCTGATCGACGAGCGGGCCATCGCCCGCATGAAGCCGGGCGTGATGCTCGTCAACACGGGCCGCGGCGGGCTCATCGACACGAAGGCGGTGATCGCCGGACTGAAGTCGGGACGGATCGGGCATCTCGGCCTCGACGTCTACGAGGAGGAGGCCGACCTGTTCTTCGAGGACCGCAGCGACTCGATCATCGCCGACGACGTGTTCATGCGGCTCTTGACGTTTCCCAACGTCGTCGTCACCGCCCATCAGGCCTTCTTCACGCGGAACGCGCTGGAGGCGATCGCCGCCCAGACGGTCCGCAACCTCGTCCACTTCCAGCGTGGCGAACCGCTCGAGGCCCGGGTCACGGGCTGACGGGGCCGCCCGGTTTCTCGAGGGAGGTGTGGCCGGTTGGGGGCACGCACAGGAGCAGGGGTGCTTTGCCTGCACCGCACGACGCACCATCACGCCTGGGGCCGCAACGGCAAAGTCCCCCGGCGACGAGCACGCCTCCAACCGGCTACACCGCCTGCCATCAGGCCTGGAGGGTTCACCGCAACCGACATGCCGCGGTCAGCCCGGCTCCTCGAGGTACGTGTAGCCTCCCAGCCCCTCCTCGTAAAACTTGAGGAACCGGCCGGCCTGGCTGTCGCAGATCCGCCCCTCGCGGACGGCCTGCTCGATCGAGTCGCGGAGCCGCTGCACGAGATGGCCGGCGTCGAACTCGACGTAGTCGAGCACCTCGCGGACGGTGTCCCCCTTGATCACGGCGTCGACCACCGCCTCGCCGCGGTCGTCGATGCTGACGTGCACGGCGTTGGTGTCGCCGAACAGGTTGTGGAGGTCGCCGAGGATCTCCTGGTAGGCGCCGATCAGGAACGCGCCCAGGTAGTAGGGCTCGTTCCGCCAGCCGTGCAGCGGCAGCGTCCGCTTCACGTCCCGGCGGTCGATGAACTGGTCGATCTTGCCGTCCGAATCACAGGTCACGTCGCCGAGCACCGCGGCATGCGTCGGCCGCTCGTCGAGCCGATGGATCGGCATCACGGGAAACAGCTGCTTGATGGCCCAGCTGTCGGGGATCGACTGGAACAGCGAGAAGTTGCAGAAGTAGGTGTCGGAGAGCGTCGCCTCCAAACCCTCCAGTTCCTCCGGGACGTATTCCAGGCTGGTCTTCAACTTGGCGATCCGCCGGCAGATCGCCCAGTACAGGTTCTCGATGGCCGACCGCTGGTCGAGCGGCAGGTAGCCGCTGGCGAACAGGTTCATCGCCGTGTCGAGGGCCTGCTGGGCGTCGTGGTAGCTCTCCAGCAGGTTGCGGACGTTGATCCCCTGGTAGGTCTCCATCAGGTCATGGAGCGGCTGCTCGGCATCGGCGGGGGGCTCGGACACCTCCCCGCTCCCCCCCTGCTCCGAGACACCGAGAACGCCGAAGATCAGCATGCTGTGGTAGGCGACGACCGCCCGGCCGCTCTCGGAGACGATCGTCGGGTGGGGCACGCCCGCCTCGTCGCAGGCGTTCTGCACGTGATAGACGACGTCGTTGGCATACTCCTGCAGGCTGTAGTTCACGCTCGACTCGAAGTTGGTCTGCGAGCCGTCGTAATCGACCCCCAGGCCGCCGCCGACGTCGAGGTAGCGGAGTCCGGCGCCGCGCTTCACCAGTTCCGTGTAGATCCGCGAGGCCTCGTTGAGCGCCGCCTTGATGTGGCGGATGTTCGTGATCTGGCTGCCCTGGTGAAAATGGAGCAGCTGCAGGCAGTCCTCCATGCCGCGGGACGCCAGGAGATCGAGCCCCTTGACGAGCTCGCTGGCGGTGAGGCCGAACTTGCTGCGAAAGCCCCCCGACGACTGCCAGCGGCCGCTGCCGCGAGTGGCGAGCTTGACCCGCATGCCGATCCGGGGGCGAACGCCGAGTTTTTCGGCGTACTCGAGGACGAGCTGCAGCTCGGAGAACCGTTCCACGACGGGGATGATGTGCCGGCCGATCTTCTGCGCGAGCATCGCCGTCTCGATGAACTCGGCGTCCTTGAAGCCGTTGCAGATGATCGGCGTCTCGTTGTCGGCGAGGGCGATCACGGCGAGCAGTTCCGGCTTGCTTCCCGCCTCGAGGCCGAACCGGTAGGGGCGGCCGAACCGCAGCACCTCCTCGACGACCTGGCGCTGCTGATTGACCTTCACCGGGTAGACGCAGCAGTACTCCCCGCGGTAGCCGCTCTCCTTCATCGCCGTCGCGAAGGCGCCGTGGATTTCGCCGAGCCGATGCTGGAGGATGTCGGCGAAGCGGAGCAGGATCGGCAGGTCGATGCCGCGGACTTGGAGCCTGTCGACGAGCGCCTTGAGATCGATGCTCTTCGTCGGATCCTTGTCGGGGTGCACGAGCAGATGGCCGGCCGGACTCACGGAGAAGTAGCCGTTGCCCCAGCGGGGCACCTCGTAGAGTTCCGCGGCGTCCGCGGTGCTCCAGTGCTTGACGTCGATATCGACCGCTGCCATCCATGCTCCTCGTCACGTACCATCGGCGTCGCGCCGCCGTCGCTGATCGACAAAGTGTAGCGTGATGCGTCGGCGAGGTCATGCCAGACCGCCCGGGGCGTCGTGGCGGAGTGCATGCCAGGCGTGCCTAGCAGACTGCGGAAAAAGTCTGCCCGAGCAGGATGCGATGGCCGTCGACCCAGGAAACCCTTGGCGTTTCCTGCAGTCGACCAAGTGGAAAAGGTCATGGATGACTTTTTCCACGGGCAGCTAGACCCGCACCCGGGTCCAGTTCGTGCCGGCGAAGATGACGAGCATCGCCAGGCCGCGGATGGTGAGGTCGGCAGCCATGGCGTACCAGGCGCCCACCACGCCCAGCCCGAAGCCCGGAATGACCGTCCCGCCCGGCAGGGACACCTCCGGCCAGGCGAGGACCGCCGCCAGCGGCAGGCGGACGAAGATCAGGCTGAGAAAGTTGACCAGCGCGGGCAGGCGGGTGGCTCCCGCGCCCCGCAGCCCACCGGAGAAGACCATCAACAATGCCAGCGGCGGCTGGGCAAAGGCCACGATCCGCACCAGTTCGGCCGTGAGTGCGGCCACCTCGGGCTGCCTGCCGGGGCCGCCGGTGAACCAGTCGGCCAGCGGCCGGGAGAATCCGAGAAAGCCTGCCGCAGCCGCGGACATCAGGACGACACAGGCCATCGCCGCCGCCCAGACGCTTCCCCGGGCCCGACGTTCGTCGCGCGCCCCGAGGAACTGTCCCGCGAGGGTCGCCGCCGCGATCTGGAAGGCGCTGCCCGGCAGGAAGGCGAGCGACTCGATGGCGATCGCCACGGAGTGGGCGGCCGCATCGACGTTGCCGACCCGGTTGACGATCGACAGGAAGGTCAGGTGGCAGGCCGAGTTGGCGGCCGCATCGACGCCGGCGGGAAGGCCAGTCTGCAGCAGGCGGCGGAGGGAGTCGCGGTGCGGCCGCCAGTCGCCGCGCCGGGGCCGCAGGCCGGCGCCGGGGCGGGCCAGCAGCAGGCCGACGACCACGGCCCCGCAGCAGTAGCCGGCGAATGTGCCCCAGGCCAGCCCCTCCCAGCCCAGCCGGGGCAGGCCGCCGAATCCCGTGGCAAGAGCGAAACTGGCGGCGGCGTTGACCAGGTTCACCGTCGTCATCGCCAGCAGGCCGGCGGTCATGTCCCCGGCGCCGCGGAGAATGGCCACCCCCACGTGGATCAGCATCATGAGCGGCAGGGCCGGGATCACGATCCCCAGGTAGCCGACGGCCAGGTCCGCGCTCGCCGCCGGCAGCCCGAGGCCGCGAATGAACGCAGGACCGAACGCCGTGGCGACCAGCAGTCCGATCCCCCCGAGGCCGACACCGACCAGGAGGGCCTGTGCGCCGAACCGGCGGGCGGCCTGCTGGTCACCGCCGCCGATGCTGCGGGCCACGAGCGCCGTCGCGGCCACCGCCGGCACGGCGAACACCGCCGGAAGGAAGGCGAGGCAGTAGGCCACGAGGCCGACCGCCGCCAAAGCCGCCTCGTCGGCGAACAGGTTCCCGGCCAGCCACTTGTCGGTGAATCCGACCGCGAGCGCGAGGAACTGCTCCCCCAGCACCGGCAGCACCTGCCCCACCAGGGGTCGAATCGTGCCCACCTGCCGGGTCACGCCCCCGATCGGCCGATCCGCCCGACCGGCGGCCGTCGTCTCCGGCACTGCGGGCTCGGCGCTCAGGCGAACAGCTCCTTGATAACCTTGCCCGCGTTGGCGATCTTCATCGGCCGGCCGTTCTTGGCGGTGAACGTCGTCTCCAGGGAGACGCCGAGCGACTTCAGCACGCTGGCCATCACGTCCTGCGACGTGTAGGGCTCGCTCACGACCTCGCGGCCGTCGGGGCTCGTCTCACCGACCACGATCCCGCGCTTGAAGCCGGCACCGCCGACGACCACGCTCCAGCTTCGTGCCCAATGGTCTCGGCCAGCCCCGCCGTTGATGTTCGGCGTGCGGCCAAACTCGCCCATCCAGATGATGGCGGTGTCCTCGAGCAGGCCGCGGTCGGAGAGGTCGGCCACCAGGGCGGCCATCGCCTTGTCGAGTTCCGGCAGCTTGCGGTCGCGGAGCGTGGCAAAGATGTCAGCGTGGTTGTCCCAGCCGCCGAGATCCACCTCCACGAACGGCACCCCCATCTCCACGAGGCGGCGGGCCATCAGGCAGCCGCGGCCGAAGCCGGTGTTCCCGTACGCATCGAGGACATCCTTCGGCTCCTTCGCCACCTTGAAGGCATCCATCTGCTTGCTGGTAAGCAGCTTGACGGTCTTCTCCACGACCTTCTGGTGCTCGTCCGCCGAGCCGCCCCGCTTTTCCCCGATGAAGCCCGCCTCGACCGTCCCGAGCATGGCCAGCCGCTGCTGGAGACGGACCGGGTCGATTCCCATGTCGAGGTTCCGCACGTTGCCGTTGGAGTCGACGGAGAACGGAGCCCAGGCCATCCCCAGGAATCCAGGGCCGACGCTTCCCCCGCCAACCGAGATGAACGGGGGGATTTCCAGATCGGCGACCTGCTTGGCGAGTTCGTGGGCGATCACCGAGCCGTAGCCGGGGTGCTCGACATTGGGATTGGGGACGTATCCGGTGTGCATGTAGTAGCGGCCGCGGTTGTGGTCGGCCTCGCGGGTGCTCAGCGAGCGGACGACGGCCATGTGGTGCATCTGCTTGGCCATCAGCGGCATGTGCTCGCAGATCGCGACGCCGTCGGCGGACGTGCCGATCGGCCGGAAGGGGCCGCCGGTGGGGGCGCCGGGCTTGAGATCCCAGATGTCGATGGTGCTCGGTCCGCCCCCCATCCAGAGAAGGATCGCCGCCTTGTGCCGCTTGCGCAGGTCGGTGGCGTTGGCGGCCAGCGACTGCGTGAACGTCGCCGCCGGGGCGGCCAGCGCCGCGGCGCCGGCGAGGTGCGAGACGAAATGCCGTCGCGACATGCCGGCGGGAACGCAGGAAAAGGGGTTCATCGGAGGTCTCCGCGGGTTTCGCCACCGGCCGGGCCGAGGCATGGGTCAGTGATTGATGATGAACTCGTTGGAATTGAGGAGCGCCCACCAGACGTCCTGCAGGGCCCCGGTCACGCTTCCTTCACGGGCCTTGACCAGTTCGGCCGCCACCGCCAGTTCCTTCTTCACGGGCTTGCGGGCCAAGGCGGCCAGGTAGAGCATTTCGACCTTTGCCTTCGCCGCCTTTTGCGACGCCGACACCGCGTCGAGAAACCCGCCCTTCCCCGTGACGGTCGCCTGCTTGATGAGATCGCCGTTGAACATCATCAGCACCTGGGGGATCGAGCCGTCGAAGGTGGTGGCGTCATCCCCCTCGTCCGTGCCGAATGCGATGACGAACTGCGACAACCACTGGTCCTTCTTCTTGGCCGCTTCTTCGGCACTCCCGGCCGTCCGATCGGCCTGCGTCGCCGTGAGCAGCGACTCGTACAACTGCTCGGCCTGCATCTGTCGCAGATAGAACCGGGAGAATCGCGGCTTCTCTCCGAGCGCCGGGTCGTCCGCCGCGTTGCCCCGCGTCGTCCGGCTGGAAAGCCCGTAAGCCCGGGAGAGGACGATCCAGCGGATCAGCGCCTTGATGTCATAGCCGCCTTCCTCGAACCGCGTCGCCAGACCGTCGAGCAGTTCGGGGTGTGACGGCGGGTTGTGCTCCCCGAGGTCGTCCGCCGGTCGGGTGAAGCCATGGCCGAGAAACTGCCCCCAGACGCGGTTCACGATCGCCCTCGTGAACAACGGGCTCGTCCTGATGAACGTCGCCAGTTCGCGCCGCCGGTTCGCGCCGTACGGCGTTCCGTTTTCCATCTTCCCCGGCAGGTAGCCGCTCTTGGAGATCTCCCGGCCGTCCACGAACACCGGATAGGCGACCTTCATCTGGCCGTTCCGCAACTCGTAATAGAGCTCGGCCTCCTCCGGGTTGCCCCCCTCGCCCGCCCAGTCCTGATCGACGAGTTCGATCCACTGGACGTCCCGCGATCCGTCGAACCGGCGCAGGGCCCGGGTCTGGCGGAAGAAGGCGTTCAGTTCCCAGAACTGGTTTTGCTTCCCCTTGTTGAAGGGATGGTTGTGGCACTGCGTGCATTGAACCTGCACCCCGAGGAATACCTGCGCCGTCTTTGCCGTGGCCTGCACGGCATTTTCCACCCCCATCTCCTCGAGCTTCCCACTGAGGAAGTTCGTCGCCCCGTTGAAGCCGTCGACGTCCTTCCGATTCGTGTTCACCCCGGTCGCCGTGACCAATTCCTCCATGAATCGGTCGTAGGGAATGTTCTTGGAGAACGCCCGGCGGAGGTACTGCCGCATTCCCGGCCGGCTGACCTTTTGATTCTGCACGTCCCGGCCGATGAGCACCGTCGTCCAGACGTCCGTCAAGTGGCGGGCGTATTCGTCGACGTACTCGTCGCCGAGAAGCCGGTCGACGAGCGCCGTCCGCTTCCCCGGAGAGACGTCGGCGAGAAACCGCTGCAGTTCCTCCAGGGTGGGAATGCGGCCGACGAGATCGAGATGAACGCGTCGGCACCACTCTCCGTCGGTTGCCGAAGCCGCCGGCTCGAGCCCGGCGTCCGCCCATGATGCGACCAACTGGTCGTCTATGAAGCGGACCTGCGGGAGAACCGCCCCGAGCGAATCACCATCCGCCGCGGCCGCCGCAGGCGCAACCGTCAGACAGAACCCCAGCACGGCCGGCAGGACCGGCACACGCCACAGAGCCACCACACGGTCGCGGAACATTCGACCCTCGCTCGCGGGCCATCACGGTTCTCGCCGGACCCGCTCCGAGTATATCGGACGCCGGCGACGGAAGTATTTCCGGACTGCCGGAGATGGGAACCCTGCATCAGCGACGGGCCGGGCTGACCGCTCCTGCCAACCGCGGCGAAAACACCGGCTCAGCGGGCCCCCGCCTTTTCCACCCTCGGGGCTTGAGTCGCCGCACCGGCCTCCTGCCCGACGAACTCGATGATCGCCCGCGGACCGGCGTCCCCCAGCCTGGGTGTCGCCAGCTTCAGAATTCGCGTGTAGCCCCCGGGCCGGTCCAGGAATCGCGGCGCGACGCGTTCAAACAGGATCCGCGCCGCCTGCTTGTCCCCGAGCAGACGGACAACACGGCGTCGTGCCTTGACGGCCGGGGCCACTGCCTGGGCCCACTTCGACCATTCAGCGCTTTCCCGCCAGCGCTTCCACTCGGCCGAATCCCGCTCGGCATTCGTGGCGAACTGTCGGGCCGCGTCCCCTGCCACAAGGCCCCGCTTGGCGATGGTCACGCAACGCTCGACGAGCGGCCGCACCTCCTTCGCCTTGGCGAGGGTGGTGACGATCCGGCCGGCGACCTTCGCCGCCCCGGCCTCACCGGCATCGGTCTCGCGCTCGGTGAGCAACAGGGCGGAAGCCAGATTCCGCAGCAGGGCCCGCTGATGCGACGGGCTGCGCCCGAGCACTCGGCCTTTACGACGATGACGCATGACTGACTCCTCGAATTCCTCACCCGGACCGCGACCGCACGACGGCGGACGCGAAGCCGGCAGATATCACGCCCCGGCCCCGGCCGGCAACTGCATGCCGAGCTGCAGACCCAGTTCCCGCAACTTTTCCTCGATTTCCTGAACGGTCACGTCTCCCATATTCCGCACCTCGGCAAGCTCCTCCCGCGACCGGGCGACGAGATCGCGCAGATTCTCGATGCCCGCCTCGTGCAGGCAATTGGCAGCCCGCAGCGAAAGCCGAAGGTCCGAGACCAGCATTCCAAGGCGGCTCTCCAGCGGCGCCTCGACGGCGAACAGGGTCGCGGCTGCAGGCAGGCTGACCGCCGGCCCGGGCTTTGTGTAGCCGACGAAGGGGTTGAGGTGCTTCCGCAGGATCTTGGCAGCCTCCACCAGGGCCATCTCCGGCGTCACCGTCCCGTTGGTCCAAATCTCGAGCGACAGGCGGTCGTAGTTCGTCTTCTGGCCGACGCGGGTTTCCTCCACGTCGTACTTCACCCGCGTGACCGGACTGAACACCGCGTCGACGGGAATGATGCCTATTTCCTGCGACTCCTGGCTGTGCTCGCTGGCGGGCACGTAGCCGCGGCCGTTCTCGACGACCATCTCCAACTCGAACGGCACGTCGTCGGTGAGCGTGGCCAGCACGAGATCCTTGTTGACGACCTCGACGGCGTCGTCCGTCTGGATGTCGGCGCCGGTGACGGGCCCGCGGGTGCTCTTTTCGACCCGCAGCACCCGGGTGGAATCGCTGTGATTCTTCACCACCAGGCTCTTGACGGCCAGCACGATGTCGGTGACGTCCTCGAGAACGCCCTTGATCGTGGTGAACTCGTGAAGTGCGCCGGACAGTTTGATCTGCGTGACGGCGCTCCCTTCGAGGCTCGACAGAAGCACCCGCCGCAGGCTGTTGCCGACGGTCGTGCCAAAGCCGCGCTCGAACGGCTCCGCCAGGAAGCGTCCGTAGGTGGCCGTCAGTGTCTTCTCGTCGGCCACGACCGAGCCGGGCAATTCAAGCCCTCGCCAGCGGATATGCATTCACTCACTCCTCGAAGGACGGCCGCCGGGCAGCGGCGGCCGCGATGAAATTTGCTTGATGACGGTCGGGGACGGCGCCGCCTGCCGGCGGCAAAATTACTTGGAGCACAACTCGATGATCAGATTGGCCTGGACCGGAATCGACACGTCGTCAGTGCCCGGCAGCCGATCAACGCGCCCCTCGGGCACGCCGGCCTCGACACGCGAGAGGAAGTCGGGAACGTCCCGACGATGCTCCGCAAGGGACGCATGCACCAACTGCAGGCTCTTCGCCCGGTTCTTGACCCGCACGAGATCGCCGGCCTTGACCAGGTAACTGGGCACGTCGACCCGCTGGCCGTTGATCGTGATGTGACCATGCATGACCATCTGCCGGGCGGCAGCCCGCGACGCGGCAAACCCAAGGCGATGCACGATGTTGTCGAGCCGCCGCTCCAGCAGCGACATCAACGCCTCGCCCGTGTTCCCCCGGCCCCGCTCGGCACGGGCGAAGTAAGTGCGAAACTGACGCTCCAGGACGCCGTAATAGTGCTTGACTTTCTGCTTCTCGCGCAGATGCAGGCCGTATTCAGTCGGCTTGCCGCGCCGCTTCTGCACCATGCCAGGAGGAGCCGGCCGCCGCTCGAAGGCGCACTTCGGGGTGTCGCAGCGACTGCCCTTGAGAAAAAGCTTGAGGCCGTCACGACGGCAGAGTCTGCATACAGGCCCGGTGATTCTTCCCATGATTGTCGTCTTGTCTGCCTGAAGGTGGAAGTTGAAGGTGGAAGGAATGCCCTGACGGTTCGAGCGGCGGCCCCGAGGCCGCTCGCCTCACACGCGCCGCTTCTTCGGCGGCCGGCAGCCGTTGTGCGGCAGCGGCGTGATGTCCTCGATGCTCTTGACGTTCATGCCCGCAGCCTGCAGCGCGGTGATCGCACTCTCCCGGCCGCTGCCTGGCCCCTGGACGCGAACCTCGAGATCCTTGACGCCGAACTTGGCAGCCTTTTCCGCCGCCTGCTGCGCCGCGCATTGGCCGGCGAACGGCGTCCCCTTGCGACTCCCCTTGAAGCCGCACGTGCCGCCGCTCGCCCAACAAAGCGTATCACCACGACCGTCGGTGATTGTGACGGTCGTGTTGTTGAAACTGGCATTGATGTAGGCGATGCCCGACGTGACCGTCCGCTTCTTCGCCTTGGCTACTTTCGACATGACTACTCCCTGACTCACGCGCCATCCGCCGACGCCATTCCGTCGAGCGGAAGGCGGAGAGACCCGCGATTACTTGAGATCCTTGACGCCCTTCTTGCCGGCCACCGTCTTCTTCGGCCCCTTCCGCGTGCGGGCATTCGTCCTCGTCCGCTGCCCGCGCACCGGAAGGCCGCGCCGGTGCCGCAGGCCCCGGTAGCTCCCGATGTCCTTCAGCCGAGAAATGTTTTGCGCTACCTGGCGTCGCAACTGCCCTTCGACGACGTAGTCCTTGTCGAGCAGGGCGGCGAGCCGCGCCAACTCGTCCTCATGCAGGTCGCGGGCTCTGCCGAGCGGATCGACACCCGCCTTGTGGCAGAGTTCTCTGGCCACCCGCTGCCCGACCCCGTAGAGGTACTGGAGGGAATAGACCGTCTTCTTTTCCGACGGGATGTCGACGCCCATCAATCGAGGCATGGTTGTTTTGCTTCCGAATTCGAGTCAGACAGATTCGAGTCAGGCAGATTCGAGTCAGGCTGGCCGCGCCCCGGCCTGAAACGTCCTCGCCCGGTGAGGCCAGTCCGCTGCCAAGGTGAGGACCGCTTCACCCCTGCCGTTGCTTGTGACGGGGATCGGCGCAGACGACGAAGACCACGCCACGACGGCGAACGATCTTGCACTTCTCGCACATACGACGAACGCTGGCGCGAACCTTCATGGACAAGCTCGTGGTCAGGGCCGACCACGCCTTTTCAGCGGACTTGGAGGGATCACCGGCAAAGGGGCCAATATACGTTCACGATTCGTGGTTCACAAGGGGGTGCATGCAGCGGGGTAATTTCCGCCCGCTGCCGGAAAAAACAGCCGGTCCGCCGGCAGTTCGCTCACGCCGCAGGGCTCGCCCCCCCGACCAACTCGCCGGCGGCAGGTGCCGCCGTCAGCACGACAGGCCCGGCGTCGGTGATCGCCACCGTGTGCTCGAAGTGGGCGCTCGCCATGCCGTCGACCGTGGCCTGCGTCCAGTGATCGGCCAGCAACCGCACCTTCTTCGAACCCATGTTGACCATCGGCTCCACGGCGACGACCAGCCCGGGCTCGAGTTCAAAATCGTGGTTTCTGCGGAATGCCGGCGTGCAAAAGTTCGGCACCTGGGGATCCTCGTGCATGGTTCGGCCGATGCCATGGCCGACGAAGTTCTCCACGACCGAGAAGCCGTGATCGCGGACGAACTTGGCCATCTCGGCGGCCACATCGCTCCAACGGTTTCGCTCGCCCATCAACTGGATCGCCAGCGCCAGGACGGAAGACGTGCAGTCGAGCAATTTCCTGACGTCGGCCGCCACCTCGCCGACCGGATACGTCACGGCACAATCACCGCACCAGCCGTCGACACTGCAGCCGGTATCGACACTGACCACGTCCCCTTCGCGAAGCACCCGCTGCCCAGGGATACCATGGACCACCTCGTCGTTCACCGAGATGCAGCAGACCGCCGGAAAGGGCACCTTCCCCGGCACGCCCCGGAACAGGGCCACGGCGCCCTGTGCGGCGAAGAACCGATCGACCGCCGCGTCGATCTCCCCCGTGGTCACCCCCGGCCGGATCATCGAGCCCGCGATCTGATGAGCCTTCCAGACAACCAGCCCAGCCCGCCGCATGAGACCGATTTCCCGCGTTGAACGCAGATTGATCACGAACTCTCATCCTCCGATCGATCGGCCTGCGTCCACCACGCGACGCACAGGCGCCGGACGCCGCAGGCCGTCTTCGCATCATAGCCAGCCGCAGCGGCCGCTGCACGGCCGCTGCCCGAAGCCCGCCGTGGTCAGCGGCCGCGGCCCGCGCGGCCAAACGTGGCGACCGCCCGGCGCACACGGTCAAACGTCTCCTCCGCGGTGCCAAGGCCGTCAATGCTCGCCAGTTTGCCCTGCCGAGCGTAGTAATCGAGCAGTGGCGCGGTCTGAAGCTCGAAGCTTTCGATTCGGCGGGCGAACACCGCCGGGTCGTCGTCCTCGCGTCCCCGGGCGAGCATCCGCCGCACGAGCTCGTCCCGCGGCACGGCCAGTTCGATGACACCGTCGACGCTCATCGCCCGCCGCTCGAGCAGGTCGTCGAGCGTCTCCGCCTGATGCAGCGTTCGCGGGAAACCGTCGAGCAGACAGCCGTCACGACAATCCGCCGACTCCAGACGTCGGGTCACCATGCCAACGATGATGTCGTCGGGCACCAACTGCCCGTTCGTCATGAAGCTGGCAGCCTGCATTCCCTCGGGCGTGCCGGCCCGCACCGCCGACCGTAGCATCTCCCCGGTGGAGAGATGCGGGATCCGCAAAAGGTCGACCAATTTCTGGCACTGCGTTCCCTTGCCGGCACCAGGCGGTCCAATGAGGATGATCCGCATGGCCGAACCACACGAGGACAGACGACGGGGTTCAGGACTTTTCCAACAGGCCGCCGTAGTTGCGCATCACGAGGTGGCTGTCGATCTTCTGCACCAGATCGAAGGCGACGCTCACGGCGATCAGCAGCCCCGTGCCGCCATAAAAACCGGCGATCTGGGCGTTGGTGTTCAGCGAAGAACCGACGATCGTGGGAATGATGGCCACCAGAGAGAGGAAACCCGCTCCCACGTACGTGATCCGCTCCATCACCTTCTCCAGATAATCCGCCGTCCGCTTGCCGGGCCTGTAGCCGGGGATGAACGCGCCGAAATTCTTCAGGTTATCCGCCATCTCCTTCGGATTGAAGGTGATCGCCGTCCAGAAGTAGCAGAAAAAGTAGATCAGCGCGACATAACACAGGTTGTAGAGAAACGACTGGCCGCGCTGGAACGATTCGTGGATCGATGTCAGCACCGCGTTGCCCGGGAAAAGCCCCGACAGCCACTGGAAGAGAATCTGCGGAAACAAGAGCAGCGAGCTGGCGAAGATGATCGGCATCACCCCCGCCTGATTCAGTCGCAGCGGCAGGTATTGCTTGGTGCCTCCGTAGACCCGCCGGCCGCGGACGTGCTTGGCGCTCTGCGTCGGGATCCGTCGCTGCCCCTGGGTCATGAAGACGACGCCGGCCACGATGCCGACGAACAGTGCCGCCAGGACGATCAGCGTCTCCACGCCCATCTTGCCGGCGCCGCCGCCGAGTTCCAGGCTCGTTTCGCTGCCGAGTTGCAGCAGGGCACTGGGAACGCCGGCGAGGATGCCGGCCATGATGAGCAGGCTGATGCCGTTGCCGATGCCGAACTCGTCGATCTGCTCGCCGAGCCACATCAGGAAGATCGTGCCGGCCGTCATCGTCATCACCGCCACGAACTGCCAGACGAACGGCAGCCTGCCGTCGACGAGAAAGCCGGATTGGATCAGCGGCACATCCCCCACCTTCTGCGACGCCAGGAACGCCACGTAGCCCCAGCTCTGCACGATGCAGATCAGCACCGTGGCGTACCGCGTGTATTCGTTGATCTTCTTTCGGCCCGCCTCCCCCTCCTTCGAGAGCCGCTCCAGCGGCGGCCAGACGGTGCCGAGCAACTGGAAGATGATCGACGCGGAAATGTACGGCATGATTCCCAGACCGAAGATGGTGGCCTGGGACAATTGGCTCGCCGAAAAAACGGCCACTGTCTTGAGCAGTTCGCCAATGCCGCCGGACTGCTGGGAGTACGCCGACATCGCCTGGGGGTCGACGATCGGCAGCGGCACCTGCCAGCCGACACGGTACACGAGCAGGAGCCCGAGCGTCAGCAAGATTTTTTGCCGCAGTTCGGGAATCGTGAAGATGATGCGGAGTTTCTCGAGCACGGACTGACGCTCCTCGTGGTTGCGGGGCCGCGGGCCGCGATGCCGGCCGCCGCCACCACCTTACCCGCCGACCGGCTTTTTCCGCGATGCCTTTTTCACGCGACGCACGACGGGGGCCGGGCCGGGAAGTTCAGTGCAGGTGCCGCCGGCGGCTTCGATCTTCGTCTTCGCCTGGGCGCTGAACCGATGTGCCGACACCCGCAACGCGTGCTTCAAGTCGCCCGTTCCGAGGATCTTGATCTCGTGCCAGATCCCCTTGGCGAGACCGGCTGCCCGCAATGACTGCGGAGTCACCTCGTCATTGGCCGAAAAAGCCCCCTGGAGGGCACCGACGTTCACGCTCTTCACGATCGGGGCGTGCGCGTTGTGAAACCCGCGTTTGGGAATCCGGCGGATGAGCGGCATGCCGCCCCCCTCGAAAATTCCCGCTGCGGACCAGCCGGCCAACTGGCCCTGCCCCTTGTTGCCGCGGCCCGCGGTCCGCCCCCGGCCCGAGCCAGGGCCGCGGCCGACCCGCAGCCGCTTGGTGTTGCCGTGGATACCCTTGTTGACGTCGTTGATCTTCATGGTGCCGTCCTTTTCCCCACTGCCTTCAGCCTGCGCCCGTTAGCCCGCCACCTTCAGAGGGTGACCCCTCGGAGTCGCTCGACGTCGGCCTTGGTCCGCAGTTGCTTGAGGGCGGCGAGCGCCGCCTTGACCAGATTGACAGGATTGGTCGAGCCGTGGGCCTTGGAAAGCACGTCGCGGATGCCCGCCGATTCGCAGACGGCACGCACCGCGGCCCCGGCGATGATGCCCGTGCCCGGACCGGCCGGCAGGAGCACGACCTTGGCGGTCTCATACCGGCCCTCGACCCGATGCGGGATCGTTCCTGCCTCCACCGGCACCTCGATCAGGTTCTTCATGCCGTCCTTGATCGCCTTCTCAACGGCAGGAGGCACTTCGTTGGCCTTGGCATAGCCACAGCCGACTTTGCCCCGACCGTTGCCGACGACGACGAGCCCCGCGAAACTGAACCTCCGCCCTCCCTTGACCACGGTGGCACAACGCCGCACTTTGACGACCTTTTCCGCGAATTCGCCCGAGCGGGTTTCTTTGCCGGTGGACACTGGTGACTGCCTCCGATGACGGTGTGACTGTTGCCGACGTGACTAGAACTCGAGCCCAGCCGCCCGGGCCGCATCGGCCAGGGCCGCGACACGGCCGTGATAGCGAAACGCTCCTCGGTCGAAGCAGACCTGCTTCACGCCCGCCGCGCGGGCCCGCTCGGCGACTGCCTTGCCGATGACCTCGGCCGCGTGCTTGTTGCCACCGAAGCCGACCTGGCCGCGGATCTGCTTGTCGAGCGAACTGGCCGAGGCCAGCGTCCGCCCCGTGGCGTCGTCGATGACCTGCGCGTAGATGTGCTTGTGGGTGCGAAACACCGAAAGCCGGGGCCGCTCCGCCGTGCCGCGGATCGTGCGCCTCACGCGATACTGGCGTCGCTCTCGTTGTCTCAGGATTGTCCGTGCATGGTCCATGTCGTGATCCTCGTGCGTGCCGACCGTCGGGAACGGGCCGTCACTTGGTGACCGCCTTGCCCGCCTTGCGGCGTACCTGTTCGTTTTCGTAGCGAATGCCCTTGCCCTTGTAAGGCTCGGGCTTCCTCAGGGCCCGCACCTCGGCGGCGAACTGCCCGACGAGTTGCTTGTCGATGCCCTTGATGTGGACGTGCGTCTGGTCGGGGCAGGTCACCGTGAGCCCAGCCGGGATCTTGACCTGAAGTTCGTTGGCGAAGCCGACCCGCAACTGCAGCACGTCCTTTTGGATGGCGGCGAGGTAGCCGACGCCGACGATTTCCAGTTTCTTCTCGTAACCCTTGGAAACGCCCTCGACCATGTTGGCTGCGAGCGCCCGCGTCAGGCCATGCACCGACCTGGCGAGACGGCCGTCCGACGACCGAGTGACCGTGATCTGCCCGGCGTCGACCGCGACGGTGACCGCCGGATGGAGCCGCTGCTCGAGCTTGCCGAGCGGGCCCTCGACCTTGAGCGCACCGGCCTCGATGGCCGCCTTGACGCCCTTCGGAATCGCCACCGGTGATTTGCCTATTCTCGACATCGTCTCCGACCTTTCCCGCGGCTGCTGCCGCGATCACCACACGCGATCACCACAACTCACAGAGCACTTCGCCGCCCAGTTTCCGCTGCCTGGCCTCGCGGTCGCTGACCACGCCGCTCGACGTGGAGAGGATCGATATGCCGAGCCCGCCGAGAACGGGCCGCAGCCGCACCGACCGGCTGTACACCCGCCGACCGGGCGAACTCACCCGTCGAATGTGCCGAATCAGCCGCTCGCCATTGGGCCCGTACTTCAGGTCCATCTGGATGTGCGGCACCGGGGCCGCCTCGACCTCGCGCCAGTCCCAGATGAACCCCTCGCGCTTGAGCACTTCCGCCACGCCACGCTTCACCTTCGAACTCGGCACCTCTACGGTCGGCCGTTCGACGCGAACCGCATTGCGGATGCGGGTGAGCATGTCGGCGATGGGATCGGTCATCATGTCAGAAGAACCCTCACGTGAACTCCGTCGGAATCGGGACGCCCGCCTACCAACTGGCCTTCTTCACACCGGGAATACAGCCCTGATCGGCCAACTTGCGAAAACAAATGCGGCACATGCCGAACTTGCGGTACACCGCCCGAGGGCGGCCGCAGAGCATGCACCGCCGCACGACGCGGGTCGAGAACTTCGGCGGTCGTTTGGCGGCCGCGATCTTCGATTTGCTTGCCATAAGTCGATCCAGTCAGCCCGTTGAAACCTGTCCGGCGCACCGTTCGCCGGTCATCCTCGGCACTGCCGCTACGCCGCGGCTCCTTCGTCGTCCTTCTTCAGCGGCAGCCCCATCGCCCGGAGAAACTCCCGGGCATCGTCGTCGGAAGTCGCCGAAGTCACCAGCGTGATGTTCATGCCCTGAGGCCGCGTGAACTTGTCCGGATTGATCTCCGGGAAGACCATCTGTTCGGAAAGTCCGAGGCTGTAGTTGCCGTGACCGTCGAAGGCAGTGGCCGAGAGCCCGCGAAAGTCACGAACCCGCGGCAGCGCGAGCGATACGAGCCTGTCGAGGAATTCGTACATCCTTCGACCGCGGAGCGTCACTTTGCAGCCGATCGGAAGGTTTTCCCGCAGCTTGAAGCCTGACACGGCCGCCTTCGACAGGGTGGCGATCGGCTTTTGACCGGTCACCTGCGCGAGCGCGGTCATCGCCTCCTCGAGAAACTTCTTCTCGGTCACGGCCACGCCCACACCCATGTTGACCACGACCTTGACGAGCCGCGGGATGGCATGCGGGTTGTCCTGGTTGAGCGTCTTGCCCAACTGCGGACGCACCGTCTTGACGTAATGCTCCCAAAGCCGCGGCACCGTCGCCGGCGCGACCGCCGCCCCTTCTTGCTTTACTTTCTTCGCCATCGCATCAGTCCCTGTTTCGTTTCGTCAGCCGGGCAGCCCCGGCGACTTCCCTCACGCCTTGCCAGCCGCCGACTTGCCTTGCGGACGCCGCAGAACGCCCAGTTCCGCGCCGCAGGCCCGGCAAAAACGCACCTTCCCCCCGTCGGCCGACACCCGGGCGCCGAGTCGTGTCGCCTTGCCGCAGGCGGAGCAGACCACGAGGACATTCGAAGCGTCGATCGGGAGTTCCTTGCTGAGCCGGCCACCCTGTGGGTTTTTCTGGCTCCGCTTGATGTGCCGATACACGCGGTTGACTCCCTCGACGACGAGTCGCGGACCGCCACCGGTCGCCTTGGCAGGGCGGACCGCGAGCACCTTGCCGCGGACCCCACGCGAGTCGCCCGTCCTTACTTCGACGAGATCGCCGGACTTGATCAGCATCACACCACCTCGCTCGCCAGGCTGACGATTTTCATGAAGTTGCGATCCCGCAACTCACGGGCCACGGCACCGAAGATGCGCGTGCCCTTGGGATTCTTTTCGTTGTCGATGATCACGCAGGCGTTCGTGTCGAACCGGACGTAACTGCCGTCGGTGCGCCGTGCCGGCTTCTTGCACCGCACCACGACCGCCTTCACGACCGCCTTCTTCTTCACGTCACTGCCGGGGATGACGCTCTTGACGCTGCAGACGATGATGTCGCCCAGCCCCGCGGTGCGCTTCCGGCTTCCGCCGAGCACCTTGAAGCACATCACTTCCTTCGCCCCGGTGTTGTCCGCGACCACGAGCCGCGTCTGCATCTGAATCATGTCGTCCGTCCTTCCGCCGCTCCGGTCGCCGCGGCATCCTCGACCTGTGCCGACTTCTCCTTGATCGCCGTGGCCCGGGCCCCGCTCCGCAGCGATGCCACGTCGACCGCCGTGCTCTTGGAGACCACCCGCACCAATTCCCAACGCTTCAGCCGGCTCCGCGGCCGGCACTCGATGATTTCCACCAAGTCACCCGGGCCGGACTCTTCTTTCTCGTCATGGACGTGACAGATGGTCCGCCGATGCTGGATGCGGCCGTATTTATGGTGCCGAACGACCCGCGGGATCTCCACCCGCCGCGTCTTGGCAGCAGCCGCACTGGTCACCGTTCCGGTTTCAACTCGCCTGGGCATTCGTCACTCTCCGCTTCAGGGCCGATCGGGCCCCGGCCTGGTCTATTTTCCGCTCTTATTTTCCGCTCTGGGTCCGGTTGCGGAACGTCCGCCGGGAAGCCACACCCCCCTTGCCGGCCGCTCGCACCTTGGCACGCCCGCTGGCCCTTGGCCGCCGCGCATGCTTCTCATGCTGGGGATTTTCCGCGGCATCAGCCGCAGACGCAGAATCAGCCGCACCACCGCCGGCCAGCACGCCGCGTTCGGCGAGAATGGTCTGGCAGCGGGCTATGGTCCGCCTGTTCTTGCGAAGGTCCGAGGGGGCGGCGATCTTCTCGGTTTGCGCCTGGATGCGCAGCCGGAAAAGCTTCTCGGCAGCGTCCTTCCAGACGAGCCGGATCTGCTCGTCGGCCATCTCTCTGAGTTCACGCACTTTCGTCACGGTTCGGCTTCCTCGCTCGTTTCACCAGCACCTGCTCACATCACCCGCCGCTTCACGAATCGAACCCGGAGCGGCATCTTGTGGGCCAGACGCGCCATGCACACCCGCGCCGCCTCTTCCGTCACTCCGCCGATCTCGTAGAGGATCATTCCCGGCTTGATGACCGCTGCCCAGTACTCAGGCTCGCCCTTGCCTTTGCCCATTCGTGTTTCCAGCGGGATCGAGGTGATCGACTTGTGCGGGAACACGCGCACGAACAGCCGTCCCTCCGTGCGGAGGTACTGCTGGGCTGCGATCCGCCCCGCTTCGATCGTCGCGGCGGGAAGCCACCCCGGCTGCTCGGCCTGGAGGCCGAAGTCGCCGAAGACGACCCGATTGCCGCGCGAGGCATCACCTCTTATACGACCTCTTTGGCTTTTTCGGTGCTTGACCCTCTTGGGCATCAGCGCCATCGCCAGTCTCCTCGTACATGCCTTGGTTCACCCAAACCTGAACACCAATGTTGCCTTGCGCGGTCGGAGCCTCGCAGAAGCCGTAGTCGATCTTGGCCCGGAGCGTCGACAGTGGCATCGAGCCGGCGATCGCCTTCTCGCACCGCGACATCTCGGCCCCGCCGAGCCGGCCAGCCAACTGGATCTTGACCCCCTTGGCCCCCGCATCCATGGTCGTGTCGAGGGCCCGCTTCAACGTCCGCCGGAACGCCGCCCGCTTCGTCAACTGGTCGGCGATGTCCTCGGCGATCAGCTGCGCCTGGATTTCCGGCCGACCGACCTCCTCGACCTTGAGATTCACCCGCCTGCCGAGGAGTTCCTGAAGCTCGCCCTGAAGCCTGTCGACCTCCTGCCCCTTGCGACCGATGATCGCACCGGGGCGGGCCGAGTGGAGGATCACCTTGACCTCGTCCCGCGTGCGCTCGATCTCGACCTTGGGGATCGCCGCCGCCCGGTACTTGGTCTTGAGGAACTTCCGCACCCGGATGTCCTCCATCAACAGGTCTCGAAAATCCTTCTTGGAGGCGTACCACCTGCTCTTCCAGGGCTCGGTGATCCCGGTGCGAAATCCGACGGGATGGACTTTTTGACCCATGTTCTTCACCTCACTCCGCTTCGGCTACGACGACGGTGTCGAGCGCCACCTTGATGTGCGACATCCGCCGCTTGATGCCAAACGCCATACCACGGGCGCGGGGGCGGATCCGCTTGAACATCGGCCCCTCGTCGATTCGGGCATCCACGACCACCAGATCGTCCAGCCCGGAAGCCTGCTGCTGCTCCGCATTGCCAAGAGCGCTGCGAATAACCTTCTCCAGCATCCGCGCCCCGCGATGGGGCTGAAAACGCAGGATGTCCAGCGCCTCGTCCGCGAACTTGCCGCGCACCAGATCCGCCAGGGCCCGCACCTTGCGGGCACTGATCCGGGCGTATTTGTGACTTGCCTTGTATGCCATGATGTCCCTCGATCGATTCGCCTCGATCGTACCCTGCGGCCCGCAGCGGAGCCGCCGCCGCTCAGCCCTTGCCTCCAGCCGCCGGCGTGGCGGCCTCCTTGACCTTTCCGCCGTGCCCGCGGAACGTCCGCGTCGGGGCAAACTCGCCGAGCTTGTGTCCCACCATGTCCTCGGTGACGAACACCTTCACGTGCTGCTTGCCGTTGTGGACCATGAACGTCAGGCCGATGAACTCCGGCACGATCGTGCAGGACCGGGACCACGTCTTGATCGGATCGCGCTTGCCCGACGAAAGCTGCGCCTCCACCTTCTCGAAGACCCGCGGGTCGATGTAGGGCCCTTTTTTGGAACTGCGTCCCATGTCCTGTTACCTCAACTTCAGCTGGCCGTAGCGACGACTCTTCCGCCGCCGCAGGATCGCGGCACCCGAGGGCTTGCGGGGCTTCCGCGTGCCCCCGCCCTTGGCGCTCTTCCCGGTGGGGCTGACGGGATGCCGCCCCCCCTTGGTTCTTCCCTCACCGCCACCGTGCGGATGATCGATCGGATTCATCGCGGTGCCGCGGACATGGGGGCGGACGCCCATCCAGCGCGTGCGGCCCGCCTTGCCCAGACGGACGTTCATGTGGTCCGCGTTGCCGATCGCACCGATCGTCGCCCGGCAGGCAGCCGGGACGCGGCGGATCTCACCTGATGGCAGCGTGAGCTGCGCCCACTGCGCCTCACGGGCGACCAGCACCGCCGAGGAACCGGCGGAGCGACAGAGCCTGCCCCCCCGCCCCGCCTGGAGTTCGATGTTGTGGATCTGCATGCCGAGGGGAATCGCCGCCATTGGCAGGCAGTTTCCGACCTCGGGCGGGGCCGCCTCGCCACTCGACACCGTCGCACCAACCGCGAGCCCCTCGGGCGCGAGAATGAACCGTTTCTCGCCGTCGGCGTAGCAGACCAGCGCCACGCGGCAGGTGCGGTTCGGATCGTACTGGATCGACTCCACCTTCCCCGGAATTCCGTCCTTGTTGCGCCGGAAGTCGATCAAACGGTAGTGCTGCATGTGCCCGCCGCCCCGATGGCGGGCCGTGATCTTGCCCTGGTTGTTGCGACCGCCCGTCTTCCGCTTTCTGAGCCGTAGCCCCTTCGGCGCGGAGGCACCGGGCGTGAGTTCGGCGAAGTCGGAGACGCTGGCGCCACGGCGCCCAGGACTCGTCGGGTTGTAGGTGCGAATTCCCATGATCGTGATCCCCGCCCACGGCGGCCTAGAACAGGTTGATCTTGAACTCCGGCTTCAGCGTCACGACGGCCTTTTTCCAGGCCTTGGCACTGGTTCGTCGCATCCGACTGCGGCGCGCCTTGCCGACACGGTTCTGGACGGCGATCTTTTCAACACGGACGTTGAACATCTCTTCCACCGCCCGGCGAATGTCGGCCTTGGTCGCCGCCGAAACGACCTCGAACGAATAGGCGTTGTGCCGGGTGGCGCGGTGCATCCCCTTCTCGGTGATCAACGGCCTGACGATCACCTGATGAGGAGCGATATGCGGATTCAGCACCGGCGATGGAGGGACTGGTACGGCCATCGTTGCTACGCCTCCTTCTTCGCGGTGCGGCGACCGGTCGCCCGCCCAGACGTCTTTCGCGGCTTCGCTGCCGTCGTCTTCGTGGCGGCCTTGGCCTTGACCCTGGCCCGGAAGGCATCGATTGCCGCCGTGGTCATGACGATCGACTTCGGCCGCAGAATCGTCCACGCGTTGAGTTCGGCGACCGGCGCCACCGAGACGCCGGCGATGTTCCTGGCACTCTTCCAGACATTCGCGTCGTGGGAGTCGGCAGCAAGCAGCACCGTCTGCTCACCCAGGCCGAGTGAGGCCAGCATGCGGGCCACGACCGCCGTCTTCGGCGCCGCGACCGCCAGCCGATCCACCAGCTTCACCTCGTCGTCGGCGAGCCGGGACGCAAGCGCCATGCGGGTCGCCGCCTGCAGCGACTTCCGCGGCATGCGCCAGCCGAAATCCCGCGGCCGCTTTGCGAAAATGTGGCCGCCGCCCCGGCGCGTTCCGCTGCGCCGCGCACCGGCACGAGCATTGCCCGTGCCCTTCTGGCGGTACAACTTCCGGGTTGACCCGGCGACCTCGCCCCGAGTCTTCGTCTTTTGAGTCCCCTGACGAAGATTGGCCTGATACATCACGATCGCGTCGTGAAGGAGTTGCTTGCTCACCGCAGGCGCGAGTTCCTTTGGGTCGATTTCGTAAGACCCGACCTGCTTGCCTGACATGTCGTAGACGGCGAGGTTCACTTGGCACCAGCCTTCTTCTTGCCGGCCGGAGCAGCCGCCCCGACCCGCTTGATCTTGTTCGTCTGCATCACCGTCACGAAGGTGCCATTGGCACCCGGCACGGCACCACGGACGAGGAGCAGGTTTCGCTCCTTGTCGATGCCGACCAGCCTCAGATTCCGCATCGTGGACCGCTCGTTTCCATACCGCCCAGCCATCCGCTTTCCCTTGAACACGCGGGCCGGGGAGGTGTTCATGCTCGTGCCGCCCTGATGGCGATGCACCTTCTTGACGCCGTGGCTGGCCCGCTGCCCCTTGAAGCCGTGCCTCTTCATCACGCCGGCGGTGCCCCGCCCCTTCGTGGTACCGGTGACGTCGACGCAATCGACGCCCTCGAACAGATCGACCGTAAACACCTGGCCGACCTGGGCCGCGTCATAGACGCCGCGAAACTCCCGCACGAACCGTTTTGGCTCGCAATCCGCCTTGGCCGCACCCCCGCCCGGCCGGGCCTTCGACCGCTTGCCGTCGAGCTTCGCCACCTGCCCGCGGACAGACCGGCTGACGAGCCGGCGCGGCTTGTCCAGAAACCCGATCTGAATGGCGGCATAGCCATCGCGATCGGGCGTGCGAACCAGGGTCACGGGGCATGGGCCGGCCTCGATCACGGTGACGGGGACCACCCCTCCGTCAGCGGCAAAAATCTGGGTCATGCCGACCTTGCGGCCAAGCAGGCCCTTGCGGCCCGCAGTGTGTTGGATATTCCCAGCCATGTTTCACCGCCGTCGAGGCGAAGACAGCCAACCGGCCGGCCGAAGCCATGCCAATCGCCTGCCATCCTCGCGATCACGCTCGAAGCCGTCGGCTGCAGGAGCACCGGAACACCGTTCCAGCCTTACCCGCAACGCCTTCCAAGCATGCCGTGCCGTGCGCTCCTGTGCAGAGAAAGGGGATCCTGAACTACCGTGACGACGCCTTGATCTTGATGTCCACACCGGCGGGCAGGCTGAGTTTGTTCAGCGCCTCGATCGTCTTGGCGGTCGCCTGGACGATGTCGATCACCCGCTTGTGGGTCCGAATTTCGTACTGCTGCCGGGCCTTCTTGTCGATGTGCGGACTGGAGAGGACGGTGTACCGCTCGATCCGAGTGGGGAGCGGAATCGGACCGTGTACCTCGGAATTCGTCCGCTTGGCGGTGTCGACGATCTCGGCGGCGCTCTGGTCGAGCACGACGTGGTCGTACGCCTCCATGCGAATGCGAATGATCTCTTGTGTCGGACCGGCCAAGGGACAACTCCAATCAAACCAACGCACGACTACCAACCGGAATCGACGTCGGCAGCGGAACCGATCCGCCGCCGAGCGGTTGCACAAGGGAAGCCCTCGGCCCCGCGGGAGCGAACGACGGGAAAACCCGGCATCTACTCCCTCCGCGACCCCCTCCCCAAAAGGGATATGGGGTGGGACGCGGTCGAGCCACGGAATCTAAGGTGGGGCCTTGCCGCTGTCAACAGACCAAAAAATTTCGGCATCTAGCCGGCCGGAACTCGTCATCACGTCGGCCGCGTTCCGGCCGGTCGGCAAACACCGACGTAGCGATTCGTGGGAGTTGATCGCTGCCCGGCCCTCGCTCACTCGGACCTGCCTGCGTTCCGGCATCCTGCCTGCGTCGGGCAGCTTACGCCGGCACCTGGGTCACGAGCGGCCCCGCCCGTCGTTCGATTCCAGACGCTCGATGAGTGCACGAGGATCATGCGTGAGCCGTGTCACACGAACGCCGCGGCCGTCTCGGCAGGAGCAGGGCCGTACTTGAGCGGGGCCATCGTGAAGCTCGCCCGCCCCTGGCTGACGCTGCGGACGGCGGCCGAGTAGCCGAACATGCTCGCCAGCGGCGCCTCGGCCGTCAGCACGTTGACCCCGCCGCGGATCTCGGTGGCGGTGATCATCGCCCGGCGTTGCTGGAGGTCGTTGATCACGTCGCCGAGATGCTCCTCGGGGACGCTCACCTCGACCCGCATCACCGGCTCGAGGAGGGTCGTCCCGGCCGCCTCGAGCATCCGCTCGACCGCCTCGGCAGCCGCCATCCGCACGGCGACGTCGGAGGGAAACGGCTCGGGGATCGGGCTCTCCACGACCACGATCCGCACGCCCCACAGCGGGCAGCTCTTCAGCCCGCCGCGTTCGGCCGCCTCGCGGACCGACTGGGTCATGAGGGCGGCGAGCGTGGCCAGCGTGTCGCTCTCCGGAAACCAGCCCTGCTCCACCGTCACCGGCGCCTGCTCGCCGACCGGCTCGGCCCGGAGCGAGACGGTGGCGACGAGATTCTGCCCGCCGATCTGCCGGTTGATCGTGCCGGCGACCGAAACGGCCTTCGACAGCGTCTCCTTGTAACTGACCCGCGGCTTGTGGACCCTGCACTTGAGGTTGAAGTCGCGTTCCAGCCGGTGGCGGATCACCTCGAGGTGGAGCTCCCCCATGCCCGAAATCAGCGTCTGTCCCGTCTCCTCGCTCTCCACGGCGCGGAACGTCGGGTCCTGCCGCTTCATCATCTCCAGCGTCTCGGCGAGCTTCTTGCGGTCGAGGCTCGTCTCCGGCTCGATGGCCATCGAGATCACGGTCTCGGGGAACTGGATCGTCTCCAGGAGGATCGGCTCGTTGGCATCGCAGAGGGTGTCACCGGTGATGCTGCCGCGCGGACCGATCACGCCCACGATGTCCCCCGCCTCGGCCTTCTCCACCTGCTCGCGCCGGTCGGCCTGCACGTGCCAGATCTGGGCGATGTTCTCCTTCTTCTGCCGCAGCGGGTTCCAGGCCCGGCTCCCCGCCTTGAGCGTTCCGGAATAGACGCGGACGAAGTACAGGTCGCCGTGCTTCTCGGCGATGATCTTGAAGACCAGGCCGCAGAATGGGGCTGCCGGGTCGGGCTTGCGGACGATCGCTGTCGGCTGCTTCTTCGTCGGATCGAGCCCCTCGACCGGGGGCACGTCCCGCGGGCTCGGCAGATACCAGGCGACGGCGTCGAGCACCGGCTGGATGCCGATGCAGTCGAGGGCCGAGCCGGCCAGCACCGGAACCACGTGCCGGGCGATCGTCGCCTGACGGATCGCCCGGCGCAGCACGTCCGGCGGGATCGTCGCCTCCGCCATGACGAGTTCCGCAACTTCTTGAGAAAAGTCGAAGAGGGTGGAGACGAGATCCTCGCGGTACAGGGCCGCCTCGGCGGCGAGTTCCTCCGGGATCGGGGATACCGTGACCTTCGCGATCGCCTCGCCGCCGGCGAGTGCCTCGTCCTTGGGCGGAAACGTCAGCAACCGCATCTCCACGAGGTCCACGATCCCGCGAAACGGATCCTTGACGTGCGGCGGCCCGAGGCCGAGTGGCACGTGGAGGACGAGCGGCCTGGTCCCGAGCCGCTTCTCGATCTGCTGGACGGTGCCGAGGAAGTCGGCTCCCTCGCGGTCGAGCTTGTTGACCAGCGCGATCCGCGGTACGCCGTAGCGGTCAGCCTGCCGCCAGACCGTCTCGCTCTGGGCCTCGACCCCCTCGCGGGCGCTGAACACGACGACGGCGCCGTCGAGGACCCGCAGGCTGCGCTCCACCTCGGCGGTGAAGTCGACGTGCCCCGGCGTGTCGATGAGGTTCACCGTCACGTCCCGCCAGCGGAACGACACGGCGGCCGAGTAGATCGTGATGCCGCGTTCCTGCTCCTCAGGATCGAAGTCGGTGATCGTGGTGCCACGATCGACCTCGCCGAGGCGGTGACTGGTCTGCGTGAAGAACAGCATCCGCTCGGTGAGCGTCGTCTTGCCGGCGTCGATGTGGGCGACGATGCCGATGTTGCGGATCGTGTCGATGGAGCGGGGCATGGGGCGGCTACATCCTCTCCACGGTGCCGATGCCGAGCAGCGCGAGACCCGCGCGCAGCACCCGGCCGGTGAGGTCGCAGAGGGCAAGCCGGCCGTCCCGCTCCGCCCCCTCGGCCTTGAGCACCGGCAGGGCGTCGTAGAACGTCGAGTAGCAGCCGGCAAGCTCGAACAGCCAGCCGGTGAGCAGGTTCGGCCGGTAGTCGGCTTCGACGTCCTCGAGCACCTCGGCGAAGCGGACGAGTTTCAGGGCCAAGGCCCGCTCCCGGGGGTCGGCGACGCTCACGCTCCGGCAGCCCGCCCGCAGCGCCTCCCGGTCGATGCCCCCCTTCGCAAAAATCCCCTCCACGCGGGCCACGGCGTACTGCATGTACGCCGCCGTGTTGCCGGTGAGCTGCAGCATCTTGTCGAAGCTGAAGACGTAGTCGGTGGTCCGGTTCTGGGAGAGGTCGGCGTATTTGATCGCGCCGATGCCGACGGTCTCGGCGACGTGCCGACGGTCGCCTTCGTCGAGTGCCGCGCGGGCCTCGTCACCGGAGCCGACGACGCGGGCCGCCCGGTCCACTCCCTCGTCGAGCAGCGGCTCCAGCCCCACCGTGTCGCCGGCCCGGGTCTTGAACGGCCGGCCGTCCTCGCCGAGCACCGTGCCGAAGGCGACGTGGACGAGCTGCACGGGGCCGCAGCCGCGGCGCCGGGCGGTTTCGAAGACCTGCTGGAAGTGCTGCCCCTGGCGGTGATCGACGACGTACAGGATCCGGTCGGGATGCCAGTGCGCGAGCCGCCAGTCGATCGTGGCCAGGTCGGTCGTGGCGTAGAGAAAGGCACCGTCGGCCTTGCGGACGAGGAGCGGCGGCTCGTCGTCGCCGCCGAGGAACACCCCCACCGCCCCGCGGCTTTCCCGGGCCAGGCCACGGTCGAGAAGGTCGGCGACGACGCCGGCGAGCAGCGGCTGGTAAAAGCTCTCGCCGAGGGTGTGGTCGAACGTCACCCCGAGGCGGGCGTAGAGCCGCTCGATCTCGGCGAGGCAGATCGGCATGAACCGGTCCCAGAGGGCGCGGTTTTCAGCGTCCCCGGCGTGGAGCTTCGCCGTTTCGGCGAGCACCTCGCGGCCGGCAGCGGGATGTTTCGCCGCCAGGGCCGCGGCCTCGGGATCAGCGGCAAGCTCCTCCGGCTTGGCGTCGGCGATCTTGCGGACGAGCCGATACAGGCGGCCAAGCTCGGCAGTCGGGTCGGCGGCGAAGGCCTCCTCGTCGCAGAGCCGTTTCCAGCCCCAGAGGATCATGCCGAACTGCGTGCCCCAGTCCCCGAGGTGGTTGTCGGTGATCACGCGATGGCCGCGGAAGCGGAGGATCCGCGACAGGGCGTCGCCGATCACCGTGGAGCGGATGTGGCCGACGTGCATCGGCTTGGCGACGTTCGGCGAGGAGAAGTCGACGACGATCGTCTCGGGAGCGACGACCGGGGCGACGCCGAGCCGTTCGTCGCGCACGGCGGCCGCGACGGCGGCCGCGAGGGCGGCATCGCGAACGCGGACGTTGATGAAGCCCGGCCCGACCGGATCGCCGGGGGGCTCGAAGAGCGTCGTGTAGCCGGGCTGCTCGACGAGCCGGGCGGCGATCGCCACCGCCAGGTCGCGAGGCTTTCGGCCGGCCCGCTTCGCCAACGGCATCGCCATCGATGCGGAATAGTCGCCGAACTTTGCGTCGGCGGTTTCCCGCACCTGCTCGAGAATCGCGGGGATCTCGCTTGCCGCGACGCCGAGCGTGCCGTCGGCCACGAGCCCCTCGATCGCCCGCCGAAACATCTCCCGCAGGGACGCGCGGAAGTTCACGCGGTCCGTCGTCGTGCCGTCGTCGCTCATCGGCCGACCGCTCCCGCCGACTCGACGGAAATCCGCTTGGCATCCCCCCAGAGATGCTCGAGGTCCCAGTACTCGCGGGCCTCGGCATCGAAGAGATGGACCATCACGTCGCCGTAGTCGAGGATGATCCAGCGGCCTTCCTCGTAGCCTTCGCCCCCCCGCTTGCGGTCGTGCAGATCCTGCTTCACGCCCTTCTCGATCTCGTCGGCCATGGCGTGCAGCTGGCGGCGGCTGGAGCCGGTGGCGACGACGAAGTAATCGAACACGTCGGTCAGGCCGCGGAGGTCGAGCACGCGCACATCGGTGCCCCGGGTTTCCTGCGCGATGCGGGCGGCGGCCAGGGCCAGCTGCCGGGCCCGATCGGACGTCGCTGCGGAGCCGGCGTGCGCCGCGACCTTGCCGGTGGCCGGCGAATCCTTGCGGGCTGGGGTCACGAGGCGCTCGGGGGCTGGAAACGGGAATGAAACCGAGTGGTCACGGCCTTAGAGTCAGGACCGTCCCACCCCGGCAGTGTAAGGTACCAGTTCCCCCCATGCGATCCCTGGCCACGCTGCAGGCACTGCTCATCCCGCTCGCCGCCGCCGGCTGCGCCGGCGATGTCCCCGTGAACGCACCGGCGCAGCCGCCGTTGGCCGCGCTGGTCGAGGCCGTTCGCGAGGGGCGGCTCGACGCGATCACGGTCACCGATCGGCCGCTCGTGCCGCAGGACTGGGAACGGCTGCGCGGACTCACGGGGCTGCGTGAACTGGTGCTCGATCAGGGGGTGGCCGATGACACGGTGGCCGACATCCTCGGGTCGTTGACAGGCCTCCAGCGACTCGTGCTCCGGGAGTCCCCGCTGGGAGATGCCGGCTTCCAGGCGCTGGCCCGCTGCACGTCGCTCCGGGATCTCAACGTGCCGCGGGCCGGCTGCACCGTCGCGGGGCTGGAGGCGATCGCTGGCCTGGAGTCGCTGCGCAGCCTGCGGCTCGGCGGACCGGGACTGCGCGGGCCGGAGGTCGCCAGAACGCTCGCCACCCTCCCTGCCCTGCAATCGCTCCACCTGATCGACGTCCCGATCGGCGACGAAGGCCTGGCTGCCCTGGGCGGCGCGACGGGCCTCGGAAACCTGTATCTCGACGGAGCCGGGGTGTCGGACCGGGCCTGGGAAGACTATTTTAAGAAGCAACCGCATGTGCACGTGCACGTCGATCAAGCCCATCACGACCGCGATCCCGGCGGCGACCATCCACCATGAGCGGCACTCGCTCGGAACCCGGCCGCGGTGACGGAAGAACGCACCGGGGCCGTCTGCCGTGGTTGGGCCGCGGCCTCGTGCATCGCTGACCGCCATGGGCCCTCCACACGTGACCAGGGAGCACCCGATGATTCACCGGACCGTTGTCGGCCTCGTCGCCGGCGCCTGTTTCATGCTCCCCGTCGGCCTCGCGGACGAGGCCGCAGACGTCGTCGTCTACGGTTCCACGCCGGGCGGTTTCTGCGCGGCGATCGCCGCGGCCCGCGAGGGGGCGAAGGTCATTCTCCTCGAGCCGACCGAGCACGTGGGGGGCCTGACAACGGGGGGCCTGAGCCACTGCGACTCGAATCAGATGGTCCGCACGACGCTGCGTGGCTTGTTCGAAGAATGGCACGGCCGCGTGGTCAAGGACTACACCGACCGGGGCCTGCAAGCGGCCTACGACCCGACCAAGAAGGACCAGAGCCCCTGGACCTTCGAGCCGCACGTCGCCATGCGGGTGACGAAGAAGATGCTCACGGAAAGCGGTGTCGTCGTGAAGACCGGTCAGGCGATCACCGGCGTCACCAAGGACGGGCCGCGAATCACGACGCTCGTCACCGCGCAGGGCATGTTCCGCGCGACCGCGTTCGTGGATGGCTCCTACGAGGGCGACCTGATGGCGGCGGCCGGAGTCGAGTGGACGATCGGCCGCGAGGGACGAGCCGAGTTCGGCGAGTCCTATGCGGGCAAGCAATATCCGAAGCCAAAACTGCCGATCAGCGGCCGCGACGATCAGGGCCGGCTGCTGCCGCTCGTGACGACGGCCGATGCCGGTGCCACCGAGGCGGGCGACGCCAACGTGATGACCTACAGCTTCCGGCTCTGCCTGACGAGGGACCCCGCGAACCGCGTGCCTCCCCCCGAGCCGGCCCGGTACGATCCGGCCCGCTTCGAGATCGCCCGCCGGGTGCTGGCGGCCGGCGGGCGCGTGGGATTCGACCTCTACCCCCTGCCGGGCGCGAAGTTCGACGGCAACAACTCGATCAATGGACACGTCTCGCTGGGGCTGATCGGCGGCGGCAACTCGTGGAATGCCGGCGACCGGGACCAGCGCCGGGCGATCTGGGAGGCGCACCGGCAGTACACGCTCGAGTTTCTTCATTTTCTGCGCACCGATCCGGATGTACCGGCGAAAATCCGCGAAACCTACGCCGATCTCGGGCTGTGCCGCGACGAGTTCGCGGAGACGGGTCACTTCCCGCCGGCGCTCTACGTGCGCGAGTCGCGTCGCATGCGCGGCGTCTACGTGATCTGCCAGAAGGACATCGTCGACTCGCCCCTCAAGGACGATCCGATCGCGATCTCGTCGTTTCCGATCGACTCCCACGACTGCCAACGGGTGGCCCTGCCCGACGGCGGCGTCGTCAACGAGGGGACGATCTACCCGGTCCTGTCGAAAGGCAAGCGAGTCGGGTACGCCTATCACGTTCCCTACCGTGCCATCCTGCCGAAGCCGGGTCAGTGCGCGAACCTGCTCGTCCCCGTGGCACTTTCCTGCACGCACGTCGCGATCTCGTCGCTGCGGATCGAGGCCGCGTGGATGGTGATCGGCCAGGCGGCGGGGATTGCTGCTGCGCAGGCCGCGGATCGGAACGTCGCGGTCCATGACCTGCCCTACGCGATTTTGCGCGAACGGCTCCTCGCCCAGGGACAGGTGCTCGACTTGCCGGGAGACAAGGCACCATGAAGAACGCGGGTTCGATCGCCCGTATCCGGCTCCTGCGCACGCCCGCCGTCTGGCTGGTCGCCGGCCTGGTCGTGGCCGGCGTGGTCGCCGGGGCGCGGCCCCTCTCGAACGCACCCGAGCCAGTGGCGGCGGGCCCGTCGCTGGCGGCGGCGGCCACGGCATGGATCGACTCGTTGGCCGCGCCGCAGGTGGCAAAGGCCCGCCGGCCGTTTGCCGACCCGCAGCGGACCGACTGGCACTTCGTCCCCAAGTTCGACCGCAAGGGGCTGCCACTGCGCGACATGACGCCGGCCCAACAGGATCTGGCCCGCGGCCTGCTCCGCACCGCCCTCTCCGAGGCGGGCTCCACGAAGACGCAAATCATCATGCAGCTCGAGGAGATCCTGCGGCTCCGCGAGGGGAAGCGGGCCAAGAACGTCCGCGACCCGGAGCGGTACTTCTTCACGGTCTTCGGTGATCCGTCCGGCCGCGAGCCGTGGGGCCTGTCGGTCGAGGGACACCACCTGTCGTTCAACTTCACCATCCGCGATGGCCACCTCGTCGACAGCACGCCGCAGTTTCTCGGCGCGAGCCCCGCCACCGTGAAGACCGACCTGCCCGGCCTGCCCGCGGCGGGGACGCGGGTCCTGCGGGACGAGGAGGCACTGGCCTTCGACCTCGTGCAGGCGCTCGACGAGCAGCAGCGGAAGCAGGCCGTGATCACGGCCGAGCCGGCGGCGGAGATTCGTGCCGCCGGCGCGCCGCAGCCGCCGGGTGAGCCCCCCGTCGGCATCCGCCATGCGGACCTGCGGCCGGAGCAGCGGGCGGTGCTGCGCCGGATCGTGGAGGTGTATTGCGGCACGATGGTCGCGGAGGTGGCGGCCGAGCGGCTCCGGCTGATCGACGAGGCCGCCGGCGGCTGGGATGCGGTCATGTTCGCCTGGTCCGGGGCGACGAAGCCCGGCCTCGGGCACGCCTACCGGGTCGAGGGGCCGACGTTTTCGATCGAGTTCTGCAACGTCCAGCCTGACGCCGACGGGAATCCGGCCAACCACATCCACTGCGTGTGGCGGGATCGGACCGGCGATTTCGACCTGCCGGCCCGGTGACGGTGCGGCGCACACCGGCCTCGTGCCGGGGACCTTTCCCCGGATGTGGCGGTGCCGGATCGCTTGAAAGCGTGGCAGACAACGTTTCTTTGCGCCTGCGGACGTCAGCATCGGAGCCTCACCGAGGCGGACATGACACGCGATCGAGACATGGCCGACGATCTGGGCCCGTGCCACTATGGCGAGTCGGTCCACATCACGCCGGCAATCGTTTACACGTGTTGTGGCGTCGCGTTTCTGATGTTTGGGATCTTCGGCACACGACTCCCTCCCGACCCGAAGTTCCCACCCCACGCAACGATGCGTGCCGGTCTCTTGGTGGCCGCTGTCGGTGCCGTGTGCCTCGTGATCGGGATCGTCCGGCTGGTTCCCGATCTGGGTGCCAGCTGGCATCTGCACGAACAGGGAGTCCGCGTCGTACGCCGCGGTGACCAACGCCTGCTCGCATATCAGGACATCGATGAGGTGTCGCTCAATGCGGTGCGGGTATTCGTGAACGGCGCGTGCACTGGTGACGTTCAAGTGGCCACATTCACCTCAGGCCGTCTTGGCAAACCGATTGTCATCAAGCAGGTGCGCAGGCCGAGCACCATAAGCGGGGTGGAACTCGATAGATCCCCTGAACTGGCAGAGGCCTGCAACAAGGTCGCCGACCTGATCGCAGCCCGTTCTGTCGGCGCCGGCCCACCTGCCGAACTTCCTGCCCGGTTACCGACTGATCCAGTCGCGGCTCCGTGCGATCAGCGAAGCCGACGGCATGACTCCAACTCCTGTTTGACGGCGTTCCCAGTCTCGAGGGCAAACGCCAACCGAGCAGGTGCGCCAGCGAATGGTCTGATGCTTCAGACTCGCCCGCCCGCTCGACGCCACTGTTGCCTCATCGCAGACGGTCGCCAGGATCCGCCCCGGTCAGCCCCGCTCCGCCTCGGCCAGGGCGATGCCGGCGAGCACAAGATCGGGGAGTTCGACCGCCCCGGGCAGGGCATCGCGGACGAGTCCGGCGGAGCCGCCGGTGAGGAGCAACGCGGCATCGTCGCCGGCCGCCTTCCGTGCCTCGGCGACGAGACGGGCCACCGCGCCACGAATGCCCCAGCCGATGCCGGCGGCGATCGCCGCCTGCGTGGAGCACCCCGGCATCGCCGGCGGCGGGCCCTGATCGAGGGCGGCGACCTCGGGGAGCCGGCTCGTGCCCTCGGCGAGCGCCCGTGCCATGAGCGCCGGGCCGGGGAGAATCGCCCCGCCGAGAAAGGCCCCGTCCGGCGCGACGATGTCGACGGTCGTGGCCGTGCCGCAGTCGACGACGATCGCTCCCTTGCCCGCCGGCTTGACGATGCCGGCGGCCGCCGCCGAGGCGAGCCGGTCGATGCCCACGCGATGCGGTTCATCGAGTTGCACGGCCAGCGGCAGGTCTGCATGGCCGATCCGCCGTTGCCGCAGGGCGCGATGCCCCGTGGCCGAGACCTCCGCGACCGCGGCTCCGAGACGGGCAGCGGCCGTGTCGTTCACGCTCGCCACGAGCAGCAGGGCCGGTCCGGGGGCCACGGCGGCCAGCCAGCGTTCGAGGTTCGTGGGGCGGAAGTCGCGGCTCAACAGGTCCTGCCGGCGGTCCACCCGCGGGAGCCGCGTCACCGCTGGCCCCACCCGGCCGCGTTCCGCGACGACCGCGAGCTTGATACGCGTGTTGCCCACGTCGGCGATGAGCAGCGTCTCGAACGGCGCGTGCATGGGCGTGGTCATGGCGCGCCGCTCCCCGGGGCGGGCACCCCTGAGGCAGGCATTGCCCCCGCAGCCGGGCCGCGCGGCTCGCGGTCCAGTTCCCTGACCGCCGCACGGACGAGCGCGTCGAGCCCCGCTCCGGTCACGGCGCTCACGGCCAGCACCTCGCGGCCGATGGCGGCGGCCAGGTCCTCGCGGACGTCCGCGGCACCGGGCAGTTCGGCCTTGCTGAGGACGACGATCTCGGGCCGTTCGCCGAGCGTCGCGTCGTAGCGGACGAGTTCGTCGCGGATCGCCCGATAGTTGGCCAGCGGTTCGGTGCCGTCGGCCGGAAACGGCTCCACGACGTGGACGAGGATTCCGGCCCGCTCCACGTGGCGGAGGAACTCGTGCCCGAGGCCGACGCCGGCGTGGGCTCCCTCGATGAGGCCGGGGAGATCCGCGAGCACGAAGCTTCGGTCGCGTGACACCGCCACGATGCCGAGGATCGGAGTCTTCGTCGTGAACGCATAGTCGGCGATCTCGGGCCGGGCCCGGGAGAGCCGCGAGAGGAGCGTGCTCTTGCCGGCGTTCGGCTTGCCGACCAGGCCCACGTCGGCGATCACCTTGAGTTCGAGGAGCAGCCGGCGGATCTCCCCGGTCTCGCCGGGCGTCGTCTGCCGCGGGGCGCGGTTCGTGGAGGACTTGTAGTGCACATTGCCCCAGCCGCCGGCGCCGCCGCGAGCGGCCACGATCGACTCGCCTGCCGCGGAGAGATCCCGCAGCACGAGCCCCGAACCCTCGTCGATCACGACCGTCCCCGGGGGCACGAGAAGCACGAGATCCTCGGCGTCACGGCCGCGGCAGTTCGCCGGTCCGCCGCTGGCACCTGTTTCGGCCCGCCACTGCCGCCGATGGGCGAGCGCGGCAAGGGAATCGACGCCCGGTTCCGCGCGCAGGATCACGCTGCCGCCGTTGCCGCCGTCGCCACCGTCGGGGCCGCCGAAGGGGACGTACTTCTCCCGGCGGAAGCTGCACATGCCCCGGCCGCCGTTGCCGGCGACGACGTCAATGTGGACTCGATCCACGAACACGCCGCCACCTCGCGAAGCGCACCGCGCGGCGTCAGGCCGGCGTGCCGGAAACCACGTTCACCCGACGGCCTTCGCGGTCGAACATCACCACGCCGTCGGAGAGCGCGAACAACGTGTAGTCGGTGCCGATGCCCACGTTCGAGCCGGGGTGAAACTTGGTGCCCACCTGGCGGACGAGAATGTTGCCGGCCTGCACTTGCTGGCCGGCGAACTTCTTCACGCCCCGACGCTGCGCGTTGGAGTCGCGGCCGTTGCGGCTCGAACCCTGACCCTTCTTGTGTGCCATCTCACCCGTCCTCCAAAATCCAACCCGACCTCAGACGAACCACAACAGCATATCACCGACCCGAACAGGCTGCGACCACCGGGCACAACGCCCCTGCGACAACGCCGCCGCGGCACGGCGTCAGAGCCCGGAAGGCTCGGTTTCGTAGCGGAAAATCCAGGTGTGGTCAATGCCCTCGTGCACCGCTGCTGCGGCGGCGTAAACGAGCGGACCGCGGGGGCCGAGCAGGGCCTGCAGCAACTGGCCGCGTTTTTCCACGTCCTTCTCCGCTTCGAGTGCCACCTGCGCCTGTCCGAACGCCGTTCGCGGATCGACCGTCGCGATCTGCGCCGGGTCGAGGCCGCACTCCTCCATCGCGGCCAGCGACCGCGCCGCGGCGACGTCCTGCGCGAACCGCTCGATCCAGCGCCCCTCGGCCCCGAAGATCGCCCGTTCGCGGGCCAGCCGCGCCGCATGCGTGGGCGCCGACTCCAGGCTGCGGACGATCGTCGCCAGCGATGCCAGCGGCCGGCGCTCGATCTCTTCGGGCGTCAGCTTGACCGCGGCCAACGCCTCGCGTCGCTCGGCCTCTCGGTCGGAGGGCCCGCTTCCGGATGCCGCGGATCGCAGGTCGGTGAATCCTTTCACGCCCAGATCCCCGCACAGGTCACGGAAGATCCGCCCGCGGTCCGTCCCCTGCGGCAATGCGGCGAGTTTCTTGAGCACCGTCTCCAGCGGCAGCAGGCTGCCGGCGGCGTCGGCGCCGTCCGGATCGAGGAGATCCGACCATTTCAGCCCGAGGTCGTCGAGTGCCGCGAGCGGTTTCGCGTTCGTCCGCCCCGGCCGCCCGACCGCCTCGATCAGCCGGCTGCCGCTGGCGATGCGTTCGAACATCCCTGCATGGCCGACGCTCATCTCGGTGCCCTCGCCGCCCCGTCCGACCTGCGGCCGCCAGAAGTCGAGCCGCAGGCTCTCGAGAGCCTGCTCCATGTGGGCGGCCGGCGGGTCGGTGGCGCGGATGGCGGCGGCAGCGGGCCGCCGCCGCCATTGCATCGCGTTGGTGAGGCCGCGAACGTAGATCGAGAAAAAGTCGAGCCGCGGATCGACGTCCTCCCAGATCGCGACGCCCCAGCGGGATTCGCCCGGCTCGATGTCGGCTGTCGTCATGCTCGCGCTGTCGAACAGCGGCTGATCGGCCGGCACCTTCTCCTCGCGACGAATGGCCGGCATCGCCGTGGGGACGAGGCGATCGAGATAGGCGCGATACCGGGCGATGCCATCGGCGTCGATCACCGGCTCCAGGCTCTCGAGCACGAAGTGCGGGATGAAGCGGACCGGTTGCTCGAGTTTCTCGAAGGGCTTTTCCGGGTTCACCTCGTCCCCTTCCACGGCCCGCCTGCCGCCCACGTTCCGCACCCGGTAGAGCAGGTACCAGATCCGCTTGCGACGCATCTTGAGTTCCGCGGCCGGCACGTCGACCTCCAGCAGCCGCGGCGACTTGAATGCGAACTCGAGGCACCAGACGTCGGGCAGATACGTCCGGTCCCGTGACCGCTCGACGAAGGTGGAGTTGGCTGCGGCCCGCTTCGGCTTCCAGGCCGTGTCGCGCCGTGCTTCCGTGACTTCGAGCAGATCCCCGCGGAGGATGAGGTCATCCGCCGAGGCGTCGGGCTTGATGACGGTGAGCACGCCGGGAGCGAGCGGCATGAAGCCCTGCTGTGCCGGGGCCGGGACGTGCGTTGCAAGCAGGCCCACGACCGTCACCAGGAGGCGGAGCAGCGGCACGGACGGAACGCCTCCCGGCCGGCCGGCGATGTGCCGGCCCGGAAAGGATTGTCTCAGGTCTGCCATGGCACGTTCAGCATCCGGGACCCAGTGGCATCAACGCCGTGTTTTGGCCAGTCTTCCTCAGTTTAGGGCAATCGAGGGGCGGTTTTCGGCGGAAACGGTCCGGAAATGGGCCATACATATTTCCTTGCTTGCCCATCTTCCCCAGGTCACAATCCTGTTGGAGCCGGTCAAAGTACCGAAAAGTGGCCTTCTGCCGGCCTTCCGTCCGAAGGACACTCCTGCACCCGCGGTCCGTCCCCGATCTACATCGCCTTTTCGTCGGTTTCACCCTCGATGCTTCGGCAAAACCCGCTTCAGCCGCCCCGACCGGTCGCTCCGACGCCGCAGCAGGCGCATGTCCGGGCATCAACCGCCGGCTCGGATCGCGTTCTTTCGGCCGAGGATTTCGATACGACCGGCATTCTCGCTGGGGTCGATCCCAGCGAGTCCCGCTACTGGTGGATGCCGGAGCTCTACGGTCCGCCGGCTGAAACGCTGGTGGACGCGGTCCGGGGCGGAAGACTCTCTCACCCCTCCTGACCGATCCGCGTCCCGCTCGGCGGCTCGGGTCAGGCGGCTCGGGTCAGGCTGAACCAAGACAGTCGACCCCCCGCGGCATTCGGTCAGATTTCGGCTGACCGTGGCGCCGCATCAGGCAGCGCGTTGCGCCGGCACAGTGGCGGTGCGGACCGCCTGATCGACTTCCAACGCGAGGGCGGCGTAGTCCTCGGCTCCGTGGGATTCGGGGGCGTAGTCGAAGATCGACTGGCCGAAGCTGGGCGCCTCGGCGAGCCGGATGTTGCGGCGAATGCGGGCGGCGAACAGCCGCCCTGCGGCCCAGGCGCGATGCCCGCCTGGAGCGGCAGCGAGAAATTCCCCCACGTCGCGGGCCACCTCCGTGGCCAGTTTGGTGCTTCCCTCGTACATGCAGAGCACGACGCCGAGCAGACGCAGGTCGGGATTGACCCGATCGGCCACCAATTCGATCGTCTCCAGGAGTTTGCTCAGCCCGTGGAGGGCGAGGAAGTGCGGCTGCAGGGGAAGCAACACTTCGCCGACCGCGGCCATGGCGTTGAGCGACAACAGTCCGAGTGACGGCGGGCAGTCGATGACCAGGGCGTCGAATGACTCCGGATGGGGAGCGCCCCCTCGGCAACGCGGGTCGGCCGCAAGCCGCTCTCGGAGAATCGATTCCCGGCCGGGAACGCCCGCCAACGCCAGTTCGGCTGCCGACAGATCGATGTGCGATGGCACGATGGAGAGCCGCTCGCCGACCTGCATCGTCACGGCCTCGAGCGGCCGGCCACCAGCCAGCAGATCGAAGGCGGAGAATCCTCCGGCAGACGGCTGCACCCCGAGGTGGAGCGTGGCGTGTGCCTGCGGATCGAGGTCGATCAGGCAGACCCGTTTCCCGAGCCGCGACAAAGCCACGGCGAGATTCACCGACGTGGTGGTCTTGCCCACCCCGCCCTTTTGATTTGCAACGGCGATCGAACGCATTGGATTGACTCTCCGAACCCGGCCGCTGCCGGCGGCCGCGGGCGGACCGGCACTGTTTCCGTCGTACGGGCAGACGCACTTTCGGGAGGAGGATAGGGAGCATCGGCTGCCGGCCAAAGCCCGATTTGCCCCGGCAAACAAGGGTCAACGCACCGTTCCAGCCGGTGAGACGGTGCTGGGGCCGGTGCCGGGAACCATCGCCGGGCCTGCGGGCTGCACGACCAGCCGCACCCAGCGGTCGAGGCCCGATCCGAGCCGGCCCAACGCAACCCGGCCCGGCCGACCGACGACCGTCATCGTCCCGAACTGCCTGTCGAAGGCGAGCACGGTCGCCGGCGGGGACTTCGCGTCGCCATGGCGCGAGAAAGCGATCGCGGTCGCCCACTCCGGCACCGGCCGTGGCCCCGAGTCGCCGGCCGGCGGGACGGCCTCCCAGATGAACGATGCATCCTCGACGAGTGCATGCCGGAGATGCACCAGCCCCGGCGCCCGCGACACGTCATACCGAGCGGTCACCGCCAGCCGCCGCGGACCGCTTCCCGGCCCCAGCCGCCAGAGTTCCACCCGGTCGGCGCGGCTGACATCGCCCGCCACCGCGGCCCCGAGAAAGTCGAGGCAACGCCGGGTCTGCCGCCACTGGTACCAGAAGGCGAACATCGCCAGGCAGATCCCCAGCACGACGATCAGGGCGACGACGAGCCGGCCACGGGCCGAACCGTCCGCTGCGGGCGGGGAAAAACTCACGGGCAAAACTCCGGTCCCGGACGGCGCGGCATGCCGGTCGCCGCCCCGGGATCGGTATGTATAATCGGTTCGGTTCCGCACGCCCACGTCGGCGGCGGGCCGTCGATCCCCAGTCCTCGAATCCCCCATGGCAAACGCATTCGACCCCTATCGCGAAGCCCTCGTCGTGGAAAACCACACGCTCTGGCCGCTGTCCTGTGAAGACTGGTCGGCGGCCGACAAGAGTCGCGTGGAGGCGTTCCTTCACGCCCACCCGCAGGAAGCTGCCGATCTCGACTACGTGCGACAGCACACCGGCTTCGCCCGCGTGATCACGGTCACCACGGCCGACCTCGACAGGGTGGGCGCCGGCTGACCGTGGCGACCATCCGCCTCCATCTGCCGCTCCAGGACGGCTCCGGCCCGGAAAAAAGCGGCGATGTATCTCCCCCCGACCGTTCGTACGACATCGTCGTGGGTCATGGGGTTCTGGCCGGAATAGGTCCCGCAATCCGGTCGGCTGCGGCGTCCCGCGCCGTTCTGATCGCCGATGCGGCCGTGCTCGAAACCCACGCCGCGCGGGCCGTCGAGTCGCTGAAGTCCGCAGGCATCGCGGTCGAGACGATCCCCGTACCGTCCGGCGAGGCGTCCAAATGCCTGTCGCAGGCGGGCCTGCTCTGGGATGCGTTCGCCAGGCTGGCGGTCGACAGACGGACGCACGTGGTGGCGGTCGGCGGGGGCGTGGTCGGCGACCTGGCTGGCTTCGTCGCGGCGACCTTCGCCCGCGGGCTCGCCTGCTGGCAGGTGCCCACCACGGTCATTGCCCAGGTCGACAGCGGAATCGGCGGAAAAACGGGGGTTAATCTGCCTTCGGGCAAAAACCTGGTCGGCGCCTTCTGGCAGCCACGCGGCGTGTTTGCCGACATCGACACCCTGGCAACGCTCCCGGACCGGGAGTTTGCCAGCGGGTTCGCCGAAGTCGTGAAATATGGCATGATCCTCGACGCCGAATTCTTCGAGTGGCTGGAGGCCCATGCCTCCCGGATCATGGCGCGGGAACCGGCCCTGCTGGCCAGGGCGGTGGAACGTTCTGCGGCCCTCAAGGCCTTCGTCGTCGAGAGGGATGAACTGGAGACGACGGGCCTGCGGGCGGTGCTCAACTACGGCCACACGTTCGCCCACGCCCTGGAGACGGCTGCTGGATACGGCTCCCTGCTCCATGGCGAAGCGGTAGCGATCGGCATGGCCCGGGCGGCCCGGCTCGCCGTCCTGCTCCGACGCGTGCCGCGGAGCCTGATCGATCGCCAAGATAGTCTGCTGACCGAGTTTTCACTTCCCACGGCGGTGCCGGCTGGTGGGATCGCGACCGCCGACACACTGCTCGACATCATGCGCCGCGACAAGAAATCCGTCGCGGGAAGCCTGCGATTCGTGTTGCCAGACCGCCTGGGGCACGTCGAACTGGTGGAAGGGATTCCCGCGGACCTCGTCCGCCAGTCGCTCGCGAACTGAGGCGAGCAGCGACCTTGCCTGGTGCGAATCGCACCACCATTGGCTTTTGGCGACCACCGGCCTGGGGCAATTTGCCCCAGGAGCGCCCCAACGACAGCGGCGGTGGTGGGGCGATTCGCCCCGCCCCGCGCGCCACGTGGAGCGAATCGCTCCGGAAATGCTGCTTCAATGAGACGTTTTGTCGGCTTCTGATGTTTTTCCGTGCCCCAACGAGCTTTGGCATGGGCATTGCATAGAGTTTCTGTGTCCGAGCCTGACTCCCCCGCATGCAGACATGCGTGTGGCGGAGTGATGTCGGAAGAAACTTTTTTCCAAGTCGTTTTTCACCCATTCGGAGCCTCTCACTCCATGAATATTTCCAGCCGGTCTTCCGCTTCAGCGGCATCGCTGACACGGATGGACATGCTGCTGTGTGCGCTCCCGGTCGTTTTGTTTCTCTCGATCATTTCGCTCGTTTGAATCGGCTCTCGTTCGTCCCGTTCTGGGGATGAATGGACCGTTTCCCGGGTGATTAGCCGGGGTTTTTGCAGCAGCGTGTCATCTTTTTCCCTCGCTTCTCCCTACCGAGATCGTTCTCATGATCAACACTCCTGAAAATCACGGTTCGAATCAGCCCGACGTGGCATCGCTTCGCGCAGCCGGCATCGACGAAATCGTGATCGTCGATGCCTCGCTCGACCGTTACGAGGACTTCGTGCTTGCGGCCCAGGCCGGCGAGGTTGGCGTCCATTTTTGCGTCGATGGGCGATCCGCCATCCGTCTCTCCCGACGATTCCGTGCCGATGTGTGGCTCGTGAACACAGAGCTCCCCGACATGTCGGGCTTCGACTTGTTGTCGATGCTGGCACCGCATGTCATGCAGGGCAGTGTCGATCCGCTGCTGGGAGGATCTGCGATCTCGCTCGATCGGCTCGGAGACACCATGCGGTCGGGGATTTTCGTGGTCTCCGATTCCTATTCCGTTGAAGAGGAACAACGGGCACTTGCTACCGGAGTTGCCGGATATCTCGTTCGCCCTGTCACGGTGGACCTGATCCGCAACGCCCGAATGCACGCGCCGCATGCCGTCGACGATCTATCCGACACCGTTCGGGCATGACGTCCATCCGGACACCGCCCATCGAAAGTCCGGGGTCGGCTGTTCGCCAGTCATTCGTCGCATCGCACTCACACCAGAGGTTTCCATGGCTCCACGAAATACGTCCGACTCTGCGATTCGCAACGTGATCGTGGTCGATCCGTCCTTCGACTCCTACCGTGAACTCGCCGCGGCTTCGCGGGAGGGCAGGATCGAGCTTCACATGCGGGCGAGCGGACTCGACGCCCTGCGGCTGGCGGATCACGTCGAGGCCGATGCCTGGATCGTCGCAGCCGACTTGGACGACATGTCGGAGATCGACTTCATCGAGGCCCTTCGCTGCAGGATCGGGGCCGCTGCTCCCGTGTGCTCGAGCAACCCGACTGCGGAAATGCGGTCCACCATCGGCGAGCTGCGGCTGCTGCCGGCTCCGGTGACATGCGATGAAGTCGAGGCCCTGATCGATAGCACCGCCGTGACGCCGAGTGGCAGCGGTCACTCGCTGGCGAAGTTTCTCGCCCTGCCGGCGGCGGGCATCGGCCTCGCCACGTCGATCATCATCATCGCCCTGCAGGCCGGATGAGTCCCGTCACCACCGGGCGTCCAAGGCCGCTCCGCCGAGGTCGGCCATCGGCAGGGGTACGATTCGGACGTCGACGCCTGCGAACCGCATCTCGGTCGCGTTGACTGCCCGAGCACTGGCCCAGGCAAGATACCAGCCGAGAAACACCTGCGACGGATAGTGGGCATCGTCGGTCATCCGCGAAAAACCGACGAACGTGGAGCAGACGTAGAGCGTTCCCTTGGCCAGCGGGTGCTCCACCATGTCCGCCGCGGCCAGGAACGGGATCGCGCCGACGAAGGCATGGCCGCTGACACCATTGTTGTCGTTGAAGGGGTCCCATTGGCTTCCGGCCGAACTCTCGTTGGGCCGCGAACCGCCCGTCGCCCACTGCATCGCGTACAGCGGCGGCGCACCGACCACGAAGATCCGCAGCGATCGTGATCCCCATTCGCCGAATGCGTCCCCGGCGGGGTTCCCCTCGAAGAGCAGCCCGGTCGCAGCGGCCAGGCCGAACACGGGTAACGCGTACCGACCCTCGCCGATGTCCTTGCAGCCGGAAAAGAACGTTCCCAAGCCCGTCGGTTCCACGCCCCGCTGCCAGGCATTTTGCATGGTCGTGTCGAACCCGGTGTTCGCCATCAGTGCGCCCGCCCCGAACGCCGCCGTCAGGCAGACGAGGCTCTCGCACGAGTAAAACGACCGGTAGTCCGCGGCCACCTTGTAGCCCGCCCTGGCAAGCCGTGGAAATCGACTGCCGGCCCAGGGGGGCGCATCGCCGGCGGTCGGCGTCATGACGAGTTCCCGGTCGATCGGCGGCAGGGGTTCGACGGCGGTCGACGTCGACCAGATGCCTGCGGGCTCCGGCTGCCAGGCCGCCGTCACGGCTGTTTCACCGCCGCCGCCGACGCCGTCGGCGAACGTCTGCAGCTCCTCGACGGTCTCGACCCAGGCCCCGGCGGTCGCCGGAATGAACCGGACCACGAGCCGTTGCCGCGTCGGCGGCCACACGGGCGGGTGAGACGGCAGCGGGTCGATCCAAGCCGATTCGATCAGGCCCGCCCCCGGCGGTGAACTGAGGAAATCGGGAGGCACCGCCCGTGCGATCGGAAGGTCGGCGGCCACACCGGCGACCGTAGCCCGCCAGAGTGCGGTGCCGTCGGTGCCCGCCAGAAAGTCGCGACGCGGCTGGCCGGGCGCCGATGCTGTCGCTGCGCCCGGTCCGGCCCCGGCGGCCGGTTCGGACGGGCCGCAGCAGGCCAGCAGCGCCAGTGTCACTCCGGCCGGCCACCGCCGACGGCGGCACGAGAATCGATTCAGGGTTTCCGGAACGATGGCGCGCATGCCGGACCTTCGCAACCTGGCGGACCGGTGGCAAGGCTGGTTTTATACGGGTCACACTTGAGCCTCGCGCGGTTCGCTGGTGGGGCCGCCCATGCCCCATCGCCCGACGCTCGCTGCGGGCTTCCGGCCCGCGCTCATTCGGACCTGCCTGCGCTCCGGCATCTTGCCTGCCCTGGGCAGCTTACGCCGGCTCCTGGGTCACGAGCAGCCCCGCCCGTCATTCGATTCCATCGGCATGCGCGCCGGAAGACTGGCGTGGCAGCGGCCTCTGGTATCCTGGGTCCCTTTCCCCGGGAACCCAGCCGTGCAGGAGCAGATCGACACCGCCGCCGACGGCCGCGTCGATGACAGAATCGCCGAGGTTCTCTCGCGCTGGTGGGGCTTCGACCGGCTGCGGCCGCTGCAGGCCGAGGCGATCCGGGCGGCACTCGCCGGCCGCGACTCGCTGGTCGTCATGCCGACCGGGGGTGGCAAGAGCCTCTGCTACCAACTGCCGCCCCTGGTGGGCGAGATGACCGACGTGGTCGTCTCGCCGCTCGTCGCACTGATGAAGGATCAGGTCGACGCCCTGGAGGCGATCGGCTATCCCGCCGCCGCGATCCACGGCGGCATGTCGCAGGAGGAGCGGGCTGCCGTCCGCGACCGGCTCGCTGGCGGCGACCTGCGACTCCTGTTCACCGCCCCGGAGCGGCTCGTCAACACCGGCCTCCTCGACCTGCTCGCCCGGGTCGGCGTCCGGCGGTTCGCCGTCGACGAGGCCCACTGCATCAGCCAGTGGGGACACGACTTTCGCCCCGAGTACCGGCAGCTCGCCCTGCTTCGCGAACGCTTCCCGGCGGCGAGCATCCATGCCTTCACCGCCACGGCCACGCCCCGCGTCCGCGATGACATCGCCCGACAATTGAGCCTGCGCGATCCCGCGGTCCTCGTCGGCACGTTCGATCGCCCGAACCTCGTCTACCGGGTCGTGCCCCGGGCCGACCGCATCACCCAGGTGCTGCGGATTCTCGGCCGCCACCGGGGGGAAGCCTCGATCGTGTACTGCATATCGCGGAAGGAGACTGAACGGATCGCGGCCCGCCTCGCCGCCGAGGGCATCCTCGCCCGCCCCTACCATGCCGGGCTCGATGCCCGCGAACGGCATGCGACCCAGGAGGCCTTCTCGGCGGAGACGATCGACGTGGTGGTGGCGACCGTGGCCTTCGGCATGGGCATCGACCGCTCCGACGTCCGCCTCGTGCTCCACACTTCGCTGCCGAAAAGCCTCGAGGCCTACCAGCAGGAGACCGGCCGGGCAGGCCGCGACGGGCTCGCGGCCGAGTGCGTCCTGCTCTACTCGTCGGCCGACGTGTTCAGCTGGGAGTCGCTCGTCCGCAAGAGCGCAGCGGAGTCGGATCTCGACGCCGCCGGGCAGGAGAGGCATGTGGCCGCGCAGCTCGAGCACCTGCATGCCATGCGTCGGTACGCCCAGGCTGCCCGCTGCCGGCATGCCGCGCTCTCGGAGTATTTCGGCCAGGCCTACCCGGCCGACGCCTGCGGCGCCTGCGACGTCTGCCTCGGCGAGACGGAAAGCCTCGCCGACGCGACGGTGACGGCGCAGAAGATCCTTTCCTGCGTGGCTCGTGTCGGCGAACGCTTCGGGGTCCGGCACGTCTGCGAGGTGCTGCGCGGGGCGAAGACCGAGGGCGTCGTCCGTCATAGTCATGACCGGCTCTCGACGTTCGGCCTGCTCGCCACGATCGAACAGCGGACGGCGGAGAATCTCGTCCACCAACTGCTCGACCAGGAACTGCTCGCACGGACCGCCGGCGACCGCCCCGTGGTCATGCTCAACGCGAAGTCGTGGGAGGTGCTTCGCGGCACTCGAGAGGTCGTGCTCATCGAGCCGCGTGCCGGCAAGGCGCGGACGACGAAGGTCGAGGCCGACGACTGGGAGGGCGTGGACCGCGGCGTCTTCGAGCGGCTGCGGCGCTGGCGCCGTCGCGTGGCCGAGGCCCGGGGCAAGCCGGCGTGGACGATCCTCGACGACAAGGCGCTGCGGGCAATCGCCCGCGATCAGCCGACCTCCCCTGCCGCACTGCTCCGCTGCAAGGGAATCGGCGAAAAACGGCTCGCCGACTTCGGCGCCGCGATCCTCGACCTCGTGGCCGGGACCGAGCCCCGGGAGTGACCGCGGCGCGGTGCTCCCGGGTCACGACTCGCCCAGGTAGGCATCGCGGACCCGCCGGTCGGCGGCCAGTTCGGCGCCGCCGCCCGTCAGCGTCACGCGGCCGGTCTCCAGCACCCAGCCCCGGGAGGCGATCTTGAGCGCGGCCCGCGCGTTCTGCTCGACGAGCACCACGGCGATGCCACGGGCGGCGAGCGCCGCGATGACCTCGAAGACCTTGGCCACGATCAGCGGTGCCAGGCCGAGCGATGGCTCGTCGAGAAGCAGCAGCCGCGGCCGACCGACGAGCGCCCGGCCGATAGCCAGCATCTGCTGCTCGCCGCCGGAAAGCGTGCCTCCGAGCTGCCCCATGCGTTCGCCGAGCAGGGGAAACAGCCCGCAGGCCTCCTCCAGATCACGGGCCAACTGGCCACGATCGTCCCGGGTGAATCCACCGAGTTCCAGGTTCTCGCGAACCGTGAGCCGGGGGAAGATCCGGCGGCCTTCGGGCACCTGGCTGACGCCGAGGCGAACGATCTCGTGCGGCGGAAGACCGACGAGCGGCCGACCCGCGAACTCGATCGCGCCGCGCCGCGCCTGCACCACGCCCGAGATCGCCATCAGCAGCGTCGTCTTGCCGGCACCGTTGGCGCCGATGATCGACACGAGCTCCCCCGGCTCCACGTCGAGCGAGACGCCGTCGACCGCCCGGATCGGCCCGTACCCCGCCTCGAGATCGGTCACACGGAGCAGCGGCATGGCCCGTTCACCCCTCTCCGCCCAGGTACGCCTCGATCACCTTCTCATCGCGGCGGACTTCGGCGGGCGTGCCCTCGGCGATCTTCACGCCATGGTCGAGGACGGCCACCCGGTCGCTGATCCGCATCACGACGTTCATGTGATGCTCGATGAGCAGGACTGTCACGCCCCGGTCGCGGATCCGCTCCACGAGCCGGGCCAGTTCGGCGGTCTCGGCCGGGTTCATCCCCGCCGCGGGCTCGTCGAGCAGGAGCATCTCGGCGCCCGTGGCGAGCGCCCGGGCGATCTCCAGCCGACGTTGGTCGCCATAGGGAAGCTGGCCGGCGATGCGGTTGGCCGCCGGCTCGAGGCCGACGAACGCCAGGGCATCGAACGCCCGCCCACGGGCCGAGTCCTCGGCCCGTCGTTGTGCCGGGGTGCGGAACAGCATCCCGAGAATGCCGCCCGCGATCGACCGGTCGAGGCCGACGAGCACGTTCTCGAGCACGGTCATGTTGCCGAACAGCCTGATGTTTTGGAACGTCCGCGAGATGCCACCGCGGGCGACGACGTCCGGAGCACGTCGGCCGCGGCGCCAGACGGCGAGCGTGCCCGCCACGCCGAGCAGTCCACCGCTCAACAGCGCGAGCAGGCCACGAAGCCGTACCCGCTGCTTCCCGGCCGCAAGCCGGTCGAGCACCTCGTCACGAACGGCCATCACGCCCCCCGATGGCCCCCCCGGCGGCCGCTGGATGTCGGTCGGGTCGGGCACGGTTCCCGGTCCCGCCCGCCGAGCCGTCACGGCAGCCTGCAGTTCATTGCGGACAGCCTGGGCCGCGGCGAAGTCGCGCCGGATCGCCAGCACGTCCGCACCGTCGGCACTCACCACCCGCCATTTGCCCGCCATCTGGTCGATCGCCAATTCCGCGCGGAAGTACCCGCGGAACCGGGAGGCGGCGCCGGCCAGCGTGAACGGTTCGCCGGTGATCATGCCCCGCTTCACGACCGCCAGCCAGAGCCGATCGACGTCGACGGCGGCCGCGGCGAACAACACCCCCGTGAGCAGGCCGATCCCCAGGGCGGAGGCCAGCGTCCCCGCCGTCAGCGGCCGCTCCAGCCGCCGCCCCTGGAACCGGACCGTTCCGCTCGATGGCGGATAGATGCCGCTGATGCAGTTGAAGGCCGTGGTCTTGCCGGCGCCGTTGGGACCGATCAGCGAGACGATGCTCCCGGCCGGAACGTCGAGATCGAGGTCGGAAACGGCGACCAGACCGCCGAAGCGAACCGTGACCCGATCGACGTCGAGAAGCGGCTGGGCAGCGGCACCGGCTGGCGGTTGTTCGCGGGGCGGTCGACTCATGCCGGGTGGTCTCCGTGCAGTTCGGCAGCCAGCCGCCGCGACGGAACGAGACCCTCGGGCCGAAACCGCATCACGAGCACGAGCGCCACGCCGAACACGGCCAGCCGCCAGCCGCTGAACGACAGGAGGCTGGAGCCGGAGGGATTGATGCCACTCTGCTGGATCAGCGAGTCGGCCCAGGGCGCCACGACGGTATCGAAGCCGACGAGCAGGGCGACGCCGATCAGCGTGCCGGGGATGCTTCCCAGCCCGCCGAGGATCACGGCGCACAGGACCATGATGGACCGGTTGAAGTCGTAGGCATTCGGATCGGCGGTGGTGGACAGGCTGGCCGCATACAGACAGCCCGCCAGGCCCGCCACGGCGGCCGACATGGCGAAGGCCGAGAGCTTGACCCGCGTCGGTGAGATCCCCATGGCGGCGGCGGCGAGCTCGTTCTCGCGCACGGCCACCCAGGCCCGCCCCAGCCGCGAGTGCTCCAACCGACGCATGGCGATCACCACGGCGGCAAGGGCGAGCAGGCTGAGGTAGTAGAACCAGCGCGGATCGACGGCGAAGGCGAGGCCCAGGTCCTGGCCGGCGATCTGCACGCCCGCTCCGGGGGGTGGCACCGGATTGAGACCCTTCATGCCACCGCTGATCTGCTCCAGGTTGCGGAGCGTGACTTTGACCACCTCGCCGAAGCCGAGCGTCACGATCGCCAGGTAATCGCCGCGCAGCCGCAGCGTCGGCGCGCCGAGGGCCAGCCCGACGAGCGCGGCAGCGAGGACGCTCGCAGCCGCGGCGGCCGCGAACGGCAACTGGAAGGGGTACATCGGCACGGTGAGGATCGCGTGGCAGTAGGCACCGATCCCGAAGAACGCGGCGATCCCCAGATGGACGAGCCCCGTGTACCCCACCATCACGTTCAGCCCGAGGGCGAGGATGCAGTAGATGAAGAGGGTCGTCACCTGGCCGCCGAGGGCGCCGCCGAGGGCGGGCACGACGAGCGGTGCGGCCGCCAGCGCGGCCAAGGCCACGAGGTCCCAGCGCTCGCGCAGCAGGACCCCGAGCCGCCCCCCCGCGGGCACGGCTCCGACCGCATCGATGCCGTCCGTTCCCTGCTCGCCCATCAGCACCTCGTTCCCGGCAGGCACCCCGACTGGCGTTCAGACCTTCTCACGCGTCCGCTGCCCGAGCAACCCCTCGGGACGGAACACGAGGATCACGATCAGGATCGCGAACACGATCGCCCCCGTCCAGCGCTCGCCGACATACGCGCTCGACAGCGCGCGGACGAGGCCGATGACGAGCCCGCCGACGACGGCGCCCGGGATGCTGCCGATGCCGCCGAGCACCGCCGCCGTAAAGGCGAAGAGGCCGTTCTGGAAGCCCATCTGGAAACCGATCGTGTTGATGTACAGTCCGTAAATGACGCTGGCGGCACCGCCGAGGAAGCCGCCGATGAAAAACGTCGCCGCGATCACCCGGTCGACGTCGATGCCGACGAGGGCCGCGGCGGTCGGATCCTGGGCGACGGCCCGCATCGCCTTCCCCAGCCGTGTCGACTTCACGACCGCCGACAGGGCGATCATCAGCGGCACCACGATCACGAGCACGAGCAGGTCTTTGGCGCTGAACTGCAGGCCCTCGCTACCGAGGAGGTTTGCGGCCGGCAGCAGTTCGGGAAACGAGCGATCGGCAGGCCCGATCCAGAACAGCCCGACGTTCATGAAGATGAACGACACCCCGATCGCCGAGACGAGGGGCGCAAGCTTCGGCGCGTTTCGCAGCGGCTTGTAGACGAGCCGATCGACGGCCACGTTGAGACTGCCGCAAAACAGCCCGCAGACGAGGACGAGCAGGGCGATCCACAGCCATGTCGTCGTCGGCCCGGCCGCCGTCAGTGCCAGCCCGGTGACGAGCGACAGGGCGAGGCAGGCGCCGAGCGTGATCAGGTCGCCGTGGGCGAAATTGATCAGGCTGATGATCCCGTAGACCATCGTGTAGCCGAGCGCCACGAGTGCGATCAGCGACCCGTTGGTCAACCCGATCAGGCATTGCTGGAGGAGGAATTCGACCGACACGGCTGCCCTTTCAGGGGATCTCTGGGGAGGCGGCGGCATCGGCGTCGAGAAGTTCCTCGAAGACGAACCGGCCGTCCTTGACGCCGCTGACGGTCAGGATCCGCATGCTGGTGTCACCGTTCGCGTCGAAGCTCCAGCGTCCGAGCGCCCCGTCGAAGTCGCGGATCGCCAGGGCCGCGGAGGCGATCGCCCGCCGGTCCTTGACGCCGGCGTCGCGGATCGCCCGCAACGCCACGCACGCCGCCTCGTAGCCATAGACGGCGTAGGCCTCGGGAAGTTCGCCGTGCACCGCCCGGTAGCGGGCGACGAACTCGCTTCCCTTGCCCGTCAGCTTCTCCGGTGGCATGCCGCCGAAGGTCACGAAGCACCGCCCCTCGAGGTTGACCGCGCCGGCGGCGTCGATGAACACCTGCTCGCGGCAGCCGTCGGGCACCATGAAGATGGCCTGGATGCCGGCGCTGGCCATGTCCTTGGCCAACTGCCCCCCTTTGCTTTGCGTGGTGCCGCCGAAATAGACGAGGTCGGGCTTGACGGCCTTGATGCTCGCCATCAACGACTTGAATTCCTGCGCCTTGGCGTCGATCGAGTCGTGCCCGAGCACCTCGATGCCGATCTCGCGGCAGCGCTCATCGAACAGGTCGGCGATGCCCTTCCCATAGACTTCGTTGTCGTCGAGGATGTACGCGGTCTTCACGCCCCGTTTCTTGGCCCAGTCGGCCGACAGGGGGCCCTGGAGGTCGTCGGCAGGAACGACACGCACGTAGTTGAGCCGGCCGGTCGGCCGGTAGACCGCGGGTTCGCCCGGGACGCCGAGCCCCGGTTTCGTCAGCCCGACGGCAGTGTTCGCCGGCGAGATCATCAGCAGGTCGCCGAGGTTGAGGATCGGCATCGAGACCTTCGCCGCCCCGGAGTTGAAGGTGCCGATGTACGCCACCACGTCCGGATCCTGCATCGCCCGGCGGGCATTGGCCGCCTCGGCCTCGCTCGTCCATTGCCCCGCCGCGGCGGTCGAGTCGTCGAGGTCGAGATACTCGACGGTGAACGGACCGGCCCGATGTCCCGCCTCCTCCAGTGCCATGCGGATGCCGCGGACGATCGTGTCCGACTGCTGCTTGGCGGAGCCGGTCCGCGGCAGGCTAGAGACGATCTTCACCAGGGTTGGATCGGCAGGCCGGCATCCGCCGCCGGCCTGCAGGCAGCCGATGATCGCACAGACGAGCACCACTCGTGACACCATGCGACAGAATGTAGGGCCGCGCGCGCGCGGGCGTCAAACCACCTCGCGGGCCACCAGCCGCCAGGCACGGTGCGGCCGCCCGTCACGAAAATCCTCCGGCAGCGTCCGGCGGGTGATCTCACGGACCGTATACGCGGCCGCCAGCCGCTCGGCGGCGAAATGGAAGCGGCGGAAGTTCGTCGAGAAGTAGACGACGCCGCCCGGCGCGAGATTGCGGGCCACGAGTTCGAGCAGTTCGGCATGATCCCGCTCCACGTCCCACGGCACCGCGCTCCGCGCCGACCTCGAGTAGGTGGGCGGGTCGCAGACGACGAGGTCGAAGGGAGGCTCGCCGCGTTGCGCACGGTGTTCGAGGAACGCCCGGGCCTCGTCGCGGACGGTGCGGTGCCGGCCCGCGTCCCGGATGCCGTTTCGCGCCAGGTTCGTCCGCGTCCAGTCGAGGTACGTGTTGGACAGGTCGAGGCTCGTGGTCGCCACGGCGCCGCCGACGGCAGCATGCACCGAAAAGCTTCCCGTGTAGCAGAACAGATTCAAGAACCGCTTTCCTGCGGCCTCGGCCCGCACCAGCCCGCGGGTGATGCGGTGGTCGAGAAACAGCCCCGTGTCGACGTAGTCGGAGAGGTTGCACTCGAACGCCAGGTCCCCCTCGTGGACCTCGACCAGGGCCCGACGGTCGTCGACCTTCCCATACTGCCCGCCGTCCCGCTGCCGGCGGCGCGTCTTGAGAAACGCCCGCTCGGGAGGCACGCCCAGTTCCGCCGCCGCGGCCTCCAGCATCCGGTCGAGCCAGACCTCGTGCTCGATCTCGGTGCGATCGTGCGGCCGGTCGAACTCGGCGACGTGCAGCCAGCCGGCATACCAGTCGATCACGAGCGGCACTTCGGGGATGTCGCGATCGTAGACGCGGAAGGCGTCGATCCCCTGCCGCCGGGCCCACTTGGAGAGATGGCGAAATCGCTTGGCGAGGCGGCGGCGGAGGTCGCCAATCTGGTCGGCGACGGGTCTCGATCCGCTCCCGGTGCTTGGGGGGCGCGCCGGCCCGGGCGGTACGAGTTGGCTCGCTGTGGCTCTCGCTGCGCTCGATCCAGCACGCTCGCCATCCTCGCACCGACCCGGGCCTGCGGGAGTCGGTGCGCCGCCGGGAGCGGATGACGCGCCGTCGGGAAGGGGTTGAGTTGCGCTACCGCTCGCTGCGCTCGATCCAGCACGCTCGCCAGCCGCTCGCGCGCGGATCGTGACTTCCAACAACCGACAGGCAATCGATCCGTTCGCCAGCGGGACGCGCCGCTCGGGACGGAGGCCGAGATGCTGCGCGGCAGGCGTGTCGGCGGCGAGGATCGCGCCGCGCCAGCCGCCGCAGTGCCGCACCAGCCAGTCGCCCAGCCGACGCAACAGCGCGCCGGCACGCGGCAGCGGGAGCCGCTCGCCGTAGGGGAGATTCGTCACGACGAGCCCCGGTTCCCCGACCGGTCGCACCTCCTCGAAATGCCGCTGCGCGATCGCCACCATTCCCCCCACGCCCGCGGCGACGGCGCAGGCCGTCGCCGCCTCGACGGCCCGCGGATCGAGATCACTTGCCGCGAACGATCCGCCCGGCACGCGGACGCGGGCTTCAAGTTCGGCCACCAGCCGCGCGATCAGGTCGCGGTTCCGATCGCGAAACCGACAGAAGCCGTGCGCCTGCCGCCGCGCCCGCCACAGGCCGGGCGCCATCCCGGCCGCGATCGTCGCCGCCTCGATCACCAGCGTGCCCGACCCGCAGAACGGGTCGAGGATCGGCTCGATGCCCGCGCCGCCTTCGTGACCGCCCGGCCGCCACCAGCCGGCGATGGCGAGGATCCCCGCCGCCAGCACCTCCGAAAGCGGCGCCTCCACCTCTCCCATGCGCCAGCCCCGCTGGTGGAGTGAACGACCGGCGGCGTCGCGAAAAATCGTCGCCACGTCCCCCACCAGGTGCAGCGCGAGCCGCAGCGTCGCCCCGCGGAGTTGCACGCTCGGCCGCTTCCCGCTCGGCGTCCGCACCTGGTCGACGATGGCGTCCTTCACCACCTGCGCCGCGTAGAGCGAATGCGTCGTGAACGTGTCGTGGATCGCCGCGTCGACGCGGAGCGTGTCGGAGACCTTCAATTGCTCCGTCCAGTCGACCTCCTGCACCGCCCGGTAGAGGTCCTCCGGCGACGCGGTCCGAAACCGGCCCAGCGGCTCGAGGACGCGGATCGCCGTCCGCGACTCGAGCACCGCCCGGTAGAGCGTCTCCTGCTCGGCGCCCGCGGCCGCCGAAAACTCGATCGTCCGCCGGCCGATCCGCAGGTCGTGGGCCCCGACTCCCTCCAGTTCCCGGGCCAGCACCCACTCCAGCCCCTCCAGCGTCCGCGCCGTCAGCCGCGCCGGCTCGTCGGCCACCGGCGCCGCGAGCGGCCGGGGCAGAGGGGGCAGCGAGGGGAATCCCAGTTCGCTCATGATCGGAGCGTACCAAAAGGTGCCAGCCACCAAATCTGCAGGCGGGCCGTGACGGCACATGACAAAAGGGAGGTCCTTCCGGGAGGTTTGTGGGTCAGGAGCCAAGAAGGGGGTGTTCCTGCCATGTCGCCGGGCTGTGGAAGCAAGCGCAGGCATGGATGCCGAAGCGCGGCGGACATGCAGTGAACGGAGGGCCGGAGGCCCGCAGAGAGCGGCCGGTGACATGGCAGGGACACCCCCGACCCACGGAAAAGCCCGATGGACCAAAAGGGAATATCGGCAAGCGGCGCGAGGACGTGACCGCCGGGCTTGGGGGTGACGGTCACGGCACCGGAGGCTGCTGCGACACACGCGAAAAGCCGCGCTCACATGACACGTCGCGCCCAGCCCGACGCGCGGAATCCACGAGGCCGCCAGGCGGCAGGACTCGAAGAGAGTCCGCGTTGACGCCAGAAAAACGCTACTGCAGGGGGGAGGGCAGCCGTTCCGGGTGCCGCCGATTGGGTGCCGGGAAACGCCTCACCAGCCGCCCATCAGCTGCGAACATGGCTGCGAACATGCTGGCTGAAGTGCCATTGACCGGGCTATCTTCTCGTTCAGTTGGTTCGACCACTACCCTGATACGATGCGGGTCACAAGTTCGAATCGTGACCCGGACTTCGGTTTTTGTTCGTGATGCGTCGAGTTTTCGTCGCTGCCGATGGTCGGCGGCAGTGCGCCGGCCGGCCCCGCCCACTCACCGGAGAAGATGCCGTGCGCTGCGTGGCGTGGATCGTGGCAGTGGCACTGTATGGTCTCGTGGCTGAAGCCGATGGGTTGCCGGCCAAACCGAACGAGATCAAGACGCTGACCGTGGAGCAGGCCAAAGCATTGGCCCGGCAAAATGGCCAGGTGTTCCTCCTCAGCCTGACCGCGGTCTCGGACGAGGCGGCCGAGGCGTTGGCACGGCACGACGGCCCGCTGTTCTCCCAGGCGAGCATGTCGGCTGAGGCAGCGGCGTCGAGCAGGTGAGTGAGCCTGAACCAGCGGATCACGCGGCCCGCGGAGTTCCGCGTCAGCGGGCGGCCGCGGCCGCCACGGCGGCCGGAAACCGGTCCTGGATCGGCTGCACGGAGAGCGGCTCCGACCGCAGCCCTTCCATCGCGCGGACGCATGCCTCCGCCGCCGGCAGCGTGGTGATGCAGGGCACGCCGTAGAGCACGCTCGCCGCCCGGATCCGCCCCTCGTCGGTCCGGGCACCCTTGCCGCGGGGGGTATTGAAGATCAGCTGCACGCGGCCGTCGATGAGGTGGTCGATGAGGTTCGGATGCCCCTCCTGGAGCTTCTTCACCACCTCGACGGGAATCCCCGCCGCGGCCAGTTCCCGCGCCGTGCCGGCGGTCGCGATCAGCTCGAAACCGAGCGCCACCAGCCGCCGGGCGACGTTCACCATGTACTGCTTCGCCTGCGGACTTGCCACCGAGACGAAGATCCGCCCCTTCTCGGGGAGCACGATCCCGGCGGCGATCTGGCTCTTGGCGAAGGCGATCGCGAACGTGTCGCTCACGCCCATCACCTCGCCGGTGCTGCGCATCTCCGGGCCGAGCGCGATGTCGACGCCGGCGAACTTCACGAACGGGAACACGCTCTCCTTGACGCTCACGTGGGCCGGCACGGGATCGGCGTCGATCCCCTGCTCCGCCAGCCCCACGCCCGCCATCGCCTTCACCGCCACCTTCGCCACCGGCAGCCCCGTCGCCTTGGCGACGAAGGGGACGGTACGGCTGGCCCGCGGATTGACCTCGATCACGTACAGCGACTGGCCGCTCAAGCCACCGGCGTCGGTCTCCTTCTTGACGGCGAACTGGACGTTCATCAATCCGACGACCCCCAGGTTCCGCGCCAGCCCCGTCGCCGCCCGCTTGATCTCCGCGATCATCTCCGCCGACAGGCTGTGGGGCGGGATGCAGCAGGCCGAGTCGCCGGAATGCACGCCCGCCTCCTCGATGTGCTCCATGACGCCCGCCACGATCACGTCCTTGCCGTCCGCGATGCAGTCGACGTCGACCTCGATCGCATCCTCCAGGAACCGGTCGATGAGCACCGGCTGTCCCTGGGCCACGACGAAGGCCTCGGCCACGTAGCGTTCGAACTGCACCTGGTCGTAGCAGATCTCCATCGCCCGGCCGCCGAGCACGAAGCTCGGCCGCACGAGGCTCGGGTAGCCGATCCGGGCCACCTCGCGCCTGGCCTGCTCCAGCGTCCGCGCGATGCCGCTGGCCGGCTGCTTGAGCGCCAGGCGGTCGAGCAGGTCGCGGAACTTCTCCCGGTCCTCGGCGGTCTCGATCGTGTCGACGCTCGTGCCGATGATCGGCAGGCCGGCGGCGTGCAGCGCCCGGGCGAGGTTCAGCGGCGTCTGGCCGCCGAGCTGGACGATGACGCCGTCGGGCTCGATCCGGTCGGCGATGTTGAGGACGTCCTCGCAGGTCAGCGGCTCGAAGAACAGCATGTCGCTGGTGTCGTAGTCGGTGCTCACCGTCTCCGGGTTGGAGTTGACCATCACGCTCTCGATGCCCAGCTCACGGAGTGCGAAGCTGGCGTGACAGCAGCAATAGTCGAACTCGATCCCCTGCCCGATCCGGTTGGGACCGCCGCCGAGGATCATGACGCGTTTCCGCCCCGGCTCCTTGGGGCGGACCTCGTCCTCGTCCTCCCAGGTCGAGTAGTAGTAGGGTGTCAAGGCCTCGAACTCGGCGGCGCAGGTGTCGACCGCCTTGAACGTGGCCACGATTCCGCGCCGCTTCCGCTCCGCCCGGACCTCGAACTCGCTCGAACCGAGGAGCACCGCCAGTTGCCGGTCGGAAAAGCCGGCCTGCTTGGCGAGCCGGAGCGTGCCGTCGTCGACCGCACCCAGCGACCCGACCGTGCGCAGCAGGCTTTCGATCTCGACGAGCTGCGCCAATTGGTCGAGGAACCAGGGGTCGATGGCGGTCGCCGCGTGCAGTTCGGCGACCGTCAGCCCCGCCTTGAGCGCATACCGCAGGTACCACACCCGGTCGGGGTCCGGCGTGGAGACGCGGGCCTTGATGTCGTCGAGCGACGGCTCCGCAGGCGTGCCCCACAGGTCCTTGCCGTCGGAGCCGAAACCGAAGGCCCCGACCTCCAGCCCGCGGAGCGCCTTCTGAAAGGCTTCCTTGAACGTCCGGCCGATGGCCATCGTCTCGCCCACGCTCTTCATCTGCGTGGTCAGCCGCGAGTCGGCTTCGGGAAACTTTTCGAAGGCGAACCGCGGCACCTTGACGACGACGTAGTCGATCGACGGCTCGAAGCAGGCCTTCGTCTTTCGGGTGATGTCGTTGGGCAGCTCGTGGAGCCGCCAGCCGATTGCCAGCTTGGCGGCGATCTTGGCGATCGGGAAGCCGGTCGCCTTGCTGGCCAGGGCGGACGAGCGGCTGACCCGCGGGTTCATCTCGATGACGATCATCCGGCCCGTCTGCGGGTGGACGGCGAACTGGATGTTGGAGCCGCCGGTCTCGACGCCGATCGCCCGGATCACGGCGAAACTGGCGTCCCGCATCCGCTGGTACTGGCGGTCGGTGAGCGTCATCGCCGGGGCGACGGTGATCGAGTCGCCGGTATGCACGCCGCAGGGGTCGAAGTTCTCGATGGAGCAGATCACGACGGCGTTGTCGTCGGCGTCGCGCATGACCTCCATCTCGTATTCCTTCCAGCCGAGAATCGACTCCTCGACCAGCACCTCGCCCACGGGCGAGAGGTCGAGCCCGCGCTGCACCTTGGTGTCGAACTCCTCGCGGTTCCAGGCGATGCCGGAGCCCGAGCCGCCGAGCGTGAAGCTCGGGCGGATGACCGCCGGCAGCCCGATCTCGGCGAGCACCTCGCGGGCCTCCGGCAGACTCCTCACGATCCGCCCCCGGCAGGTCTCGAGGCCGATCTTGTGCATCGTCTCCTTGAAGATCTCCCGGTCCTCGCCGCGCCGGATCGCCTCGGCCTTGGCCCCGATCATCTCCACGCCGTGCTTCGCGAGAATGCCGCGGCGGTCGAGTTCCATCGCCAGATTGAGCGCCGTCTGGCCGCCGAGCGTCGGCAGCACCGCGTCGGGCTTCTCGACCTCGATCACCTTCTCCAGCATCTGCCAGGTGAGCGGCTCGACGTACGTCCGGTCGGCCGTGCCCGGATCGGTCATGATCGTGGCCGGGTTCGAGTTGACGAGGACGACGCGGTAGCCGTCCTCCCGCAGCGCCTTGCAGGCCTGGGTGCCGGAGTAGTCGAACTCGCAGGCCTGGCCGATGACGATCGGGCCGGAACCGATGAGGAGGATCGTGTGGAGGTCGTCGCGACGGGGCATGGAAGGGTTCGCGGGGCGGAAAAAACAAATTTCCCGAAGGTAGCATCCGCCGCCCATGGCAGGCAACGAGCCGCTACAATCCGGCTGCGCCATGGCACCGGTCACGGCACGACCCCCGGCCCCGGCGACCAGCCGACCGCTCAGCCGCCCAGCCCAGAGGATCCTTCCCGATGCCGCTCGCCACGCCCGCCCTCGACGCCCTGCGCGACACGCTTTCCGACGATCTCAAGGACATCCGCCTCAACGTCTCGAGCGTCCTCGGCGGCGAGACCCTGCAGCCGGCGCAGGCATTGGGTGTTGCCCTGGCGGCGGCGCATTTCCTGCGGCATCGGCCCCTCGCCGACGCGATCGAGGCCGACGTCCGGGCGGCCCTGGGAGACGCGGCCGGGCCGGTGGTTTCCGACGCCGTCGCATCCGCCGGGCTGATGGCGATGAACACGGTTTACTACCGGTTTCGGCACATGGTCGGCAAGGAGTCTTACTCCGCCCGGCCGCCGCGGCTGCGGATGGCCCGGATCGCCCAGCCGGCGACGAGCAAGGTCGACTTCGAGCTCATGAGCCTCGGCTGCGCCGCCCTCGCCGGCTGCGAGGCCTGCATCAAGAACCACGAGGCGAGCCTGGTGCATCTCGGTGCCGGCGAGGACACCTGCCACGACGCGGTGCGGATCGCCGCGGTCATTTCCGCGGTCGCTGTCGGCGTACGTTGAGGCGGAGAGATGGGGCGCGATTCCGGAATCATTGCATACGAGGCGGAAGTCGTTGATGCATCCGTGAGGGGCTGCCCATGCCCTGAGAGGCGGCGTTGCTGGCAAGTGAAGACAGGATGTCGGAAACGCAGCCAGCATCGAGTGAACGGAGGCCTGGAGGGCCGGAGTGAACGTCCGACGAACGGGGCATGGGCAGCCCCGAACCGTCGCCATGCTGTGCCAACGATTGGATGCTCGCCATTCATCACGCTTCCATGAAGCCCCTGCTCGTGGTCAACGTCGTCGGCCTGACGCCCGCGCTGCTCGCGCACACGCCACGGCTGGCGGCGATCGGCCGGGCCGGTTTCCAGGCGACGCTCGGCACGGTCCTGCCGGCCGTCACCTGCTCGGCCCAGGCGACGATGCTCACCGGCCGCCTGCCGCGCGACCACGGCATCGTCGGCAACGGCTGGTACTTCCGCGACCTCGCCGAGGTCATGCTCTGGCGGCAGTCGAACGCGCTCGTCGGCTGCGAACATGAAAAACTCTGGCACGTCGGCCGGCACCGGTTCGGCCCTGGCTTCACCGTCGCCAAGATGTTCTGGTGGTACAACATGCACGCGGCCGTCGATCTGGCGGTCACGCCGCGGCCGATTTATCCGGCCGACGGTCGCAAGATCCCCAGCCTGTACACCGACCCGCCGCAGCTCAAGGGCGACCTGCAGGGATCGCTGGGCCGGTTTCCGCTCTTCAACTTCTGGGGGCCGACCGCCGACATCCGCTCGTCGCGTTGGATCGCCGCCGCCACGCGGCGCGTGATGGAGGCGCATGCCCCGACCGTCACGCTCTGCTACCTGCCCCACCTCGACTACGACCTGCAGCGGTTCGGCCCCGACGCGCCCCAGGCCGTGCGGGCCTGCGCCGAGATCGACGCCGTCGCCGGTGACCTCGCCGAGTGGGCGGCCGATTCGGGCCGCACCGTGGCGGTCGTGAGCGAGTATGGCATCACGCCGGTGACCGCCGGCGTCGACGTCAACCGCGTCCTGCGCCGGGCTGGTCTGCTCCGGGTGCAGGAGGTCGATCTGGGCTGGGAACTGCTCGACGCGGGGGCGAGCGAAGCCTTCGCCGTGGCCGACCACCAGCTGGCCCACGTGCACGTGAAGCGGACCGAGCGGATCGCCGAGGTCAAAAGCCTGCTCGCGGCAACCCCCGGCATCGCCGAGGTCCTCGACCGCGAGGCCCAGGCGGCGTACGGCCTCGACCATCCGCGGTCGGGCGAACTCGTCGCCGTGGCCGCGGCCGACCGCTGGTTCACCTACTACTATTGGCTCGACGACGACCGGATGCCCGACTTCGCCCGCACGGTCGACATCCACCGCAAGCCGGGCTACGACCCGGTGGAACTGCTCGTCGATCCGCGGCTCAGCCTGCCACGGCTGCGGATCGCCGCCACGCTCGCGAAGAAGATGCTCGGCTTCCGGTACCTGATGCGGGTCATCGGCACCGATGCCTCGATCGTGCGCGGCTCGCACGGCCGGCTGCCGGACCGGGCGGCGGACGGCCCGGTGTTCCTCTGCACAGACCCGGCCGTCCGCCGCCAGTCGCTGCCGATGGCCGACGTCCGCGACGTGCTCCTCGACCTCGTCGCCCGCGGCTGAAGTGGCCGTGGACGTGACGAGAATCACGGCCTGTTACCTCGTGCGAACTGCGTTGTCGCTATCGCAGCGGCGTATGACCAGCGCCGACCGCACTCCCGTTGCGGAGATGCCATTGACCGGACTGGCTGCCCGTGGAAAACGTCATCCATGACCTTTTCCACTTGGTCGACCGCAGGAAACGCCAAGGGCTTCCTGGGTCGACGGCCATCGCATCCTGCTCGGGCAGACTTTTTCCAGAGTCTGCTACACTCCCGTGCGCGTTCAGGTTCCGACCGAATCCGCATTCGGTTTTTGGCGCAGCGGCTGAGCAGAACTCCTCGAGGCGACCACGAGGCGGCGAGGTCCGCCCAGACGACCGCGCCGCAGGGATTTCATGCATGAACACTGCCGACCTCAAGGCGGCCCCCCACAAACACCAGGCAGCCGTGCGAACCGTTCCGGAAGCAGCATCGGGACATCCTCCGGGCGGCAGCTTCTATTGACGCTTGAAAAAAAGATTCATGGCCGATGGGCCGGGTGGCCGATACCCCATGCATGCCATACAGCGGAAAACGAAAAGACGCGGAAACGCGCAGGCTGAAAGCCATGGAGTTACTGGA